>JAEEGK010000367.1_pt1 | contig 113842 bp, 93 predicted proteins | sample 8958771 | NCBI WGS metagenome assembly JAEEGK01 (sample SAMN16246547, study PRJNA631951) | gut metagenome | biome: gut microbiome; feature: rumen; material: SC-attached | host: Bos | place: Iran: Karaj | collected 2018-10 | reverse complement strand
GAACGACACGATGCTTCTTGCCACTGTGTGTTCGAAGAAAGAAGTGGGGGAGAACGTCGACTTTATGCCCCTGACTGTTGATTACCAAGAGAAGTATGCCGCCATGGGCCGTTTCCCTGGTGGTTTCTTTAAACGCGAAGCCCGTCCGTCGGAGCATGAGATTCTCATCGCCCGTTTGGTCGACCGCGCTCTGCGTCCCCTGTTCCCCGACAATTTCCATGCCGAGGTGCAGGTGCAGATAACCCTTATCTCGGGCGACAAGAACACTATGCCCGACCAATTGGCTGCCCTGGCCGCCGCTTCGGCTTTGGCAGTGTCCGATATTCCCTTCAACGGGCCTGTGTCCGAGGTGCGTGTGTCGTATCTCGACGGCCAGTATGTTATCAACACCCCGATGCAGGACATCGAGCGTGCCGACCTCGACTTGATTGTTGCCGCCACCGAGGAGAATATCATGATGGTGGAAGGCGAGATGAAGGAAGTGAGCGAGGAGGTGATGCTGAATGCACTGAAGGCCGCCCACGAGGCTATCAAAATCCAGTGCCGCACGATTGCTGAGTTGACCGTTGAGGCTGGCAAGACCGTGAAGCGTGAGTACTGCCACGAGGTGAACGACGAGGAGCTGCGTCAGCGTCTGCACGATGCCGTGTATCAGAAGTGCTATGACTTCAGCAAACGGGGCATCGCCAACAAGCATGAGCGCGAAGATGGTTTTGAGGCCATCAAGCAGGAATTTATCGATGCAAACTATACCGAGGAGACACTCACCGACGAGGTGAAGTTTATGATTGATCGTTATTATCACGACACCGAGCGCGAAGCCATGCGCGACATGGTCCTCAATGAGCGCAGTCGTCTCGACGGTCGCCAGCTGGACGAAATCCGTCCCCTCTGGAGCGAGGTGAACTACCTGCCTTCGGCTCACGGTAGCGCCATCTTCACCCGTGGCGAGACTCAATCGCTGAGTACTGTCACGCTCGGTACCAAACTCGACGAGCAGATTATCGACGGTGCCGTCATTGAGGGAACTCGCCGTTTCCTGCTTCACTACAACTTCCCGGGGTTTGCCACCGGCGAGGTGAAGGGCAACCGCGGCCTCAGCCGCCGCGAGGTGGGTCACGGCCATCTGGCTTGGCGTGCACTTAAAGAGGTGCTTCCCGCAGAGTCGGAGTGCCCCTATACCATCCGTGTGGTGTCCGACATCCTCGAATCCAACGGTTCCAGCTCTATGGCCACCGTCTGTGCCGGTTGCTTGGCACTGATGGATGCCGGTGTGAAGATTCGCAAGCCTGTTGCCGGTATTGCCATGGGACTTATCAGCAAGGGCGACAAGTGGGCTGTGCTGAGCGACATCCTGGGTGATGAAGACCACCTGGGCGATATGGACTTCAAGGTGTGCGGTACCCGCGACGGTATCACCGCCTGCCAGATGGATATCAAGGTCGATGGCCTCAGCTATGATGTGCTGGCCAAGGCTTTGGAACAGGCTCGTCAGGGACGCCTGCATATCCTCAACCATATCGAGAGCACGATTCCCGCTCCCCGTGAGGATTACAAGCCCTTCGTTCCCCGTATCGTGCAGATACTTATCCCCAAAGACTTTATCGGTGCTGTTATCGGCAAGGGTGGCGAGGTTATCCAGAAAATCCAGTCCGAAACCAACACCATCATCAATATCGAAGAGGTTGGTGACAACGGTGTTGTCGATGTCGCTTCCCAGGATAAGGAGAGCATCGAGGCCGCCCTCAAGTGGATTAAAGACATCTGCACTGTTCCCGAAGTGGGACAGATATATGATGCCAAGGTTGTCAGCATCGTCGATTTCGGTGCATTCCTCGAGTTCCTGCCCGGCAAAGAGGGCCTGATGCACATCAGCGAATACGATTGGAAACGTACCGACACACTGGAAGGTCTCATCGAAGAGGGCGACATCATCAAGGTGAAGATTATCGCTGTCGACGAGAAGAACGGAAAGCTGAAGCTGAGCCGCAAAGCCCTGCTGCCCAAACCTGAAGGCTATACCGAGGACAAGCCTGCCCGTGGACCTCGCCGCGAAGGCGGTAGCGGCCCCCGTCGCGAAGGCGGCGACCGTGGCGGTTCACACCGCGAAGGCGGCGAGCGTCGTCGCAGCGGTGGCGAGCGTAGAAGATAAAAAAAATTTCCACCCGATGCAATAAATAGGCAAAAGGTGAGTTATTGGGGGTGTCTGTTAAGATGACAGCATCCGGCAGGCACCCTATATGCGACAGTAGCTCAGTTGGCAGAGCGGCGGCTTCCCAAGCCGCAGGTCGCGGGTTCGAACCCCGTCTGTCGCTCAAAGCAACAAATAAAAATCCATGAGAGTATCTACTTCCATGGATTTTTTTTGTTCTTGTGATTCGGCAAACAGGCTTGTCAGCAGTCTTTGGGCAGTGAGGCGCTGATGTAGGGGGCGGTAACCGACTGCTGCGAATCGAGGATGGTGTCGGGCGTTCCACAAAACAGCAGTCTGCCGCCGTTGCCACCGCCTCCAGGCCCCAATTCTATCAAATAGTCGGCCTGTTTCATCACGTCCAGGCTGTGCTCAATCAGAATCAGCGTGTTCCCAGCATCGGCCATCTCGTCAAACAGCTCCATCAGTCGCCGTACGTCGTCCAGATGAAGCCCGTCGGTAGGCTCGTCGATGATGTACGTGTGTCCCGACGACAGGCGTGTCTCGGTGGCCGACAGATGGATGGCTGTGCTGTAGAGCCTGTCGGCAAGTTTCACCCGTTGCAGTTCGCCGCCACTTAGTGTGCTCATGCTTTGGTTCAGGTGCAGATACCCCAGTCCGACCTTCTCCAGCATCTTCAGCTGGGGCAGGAAGGCCATGCTGTCGAAGAACACAATGGCCTCCTCCACGGTCATCCCCATCACCTCGGCTATGGTCTTGCCGTGGTAGCGGTATTGCAGTGCCTCGTGGCTGTAGCGGCTGCCGTGGCATTCCTCGCATACCGTCTCGATGCTCTCCATAAAGGCCATATCCGACACGATGACCCCTTTCCCATTACAGGCAGGGCATGCACCTTTGCTGTTGAACGAAAAGAGCTGGATGGAGGGCCTTCCGTTCCGTTCTCCGTCCACGGTACCCTCCTTTGCAAACAGTCGGCGTATCGTGTCTGCAATGTCGAGATATGTGGCCGGTGTGCTGCGCAGGTTGATGCCGATGTCCTTTTGTCCAATGAAGACGAACGGTTTTGTCGCCTGCTTCATGAAAAACTCCATCAGCGAGCTCTTTCCCGACCCGGCCACGCCGGCCACCACTGTAATCACCCCCATGGGGATGTCCACGTCGATATGTTGTAGGTTGTGCAGGTCGGCATCCTTGATATGGTACCAACCCGTAGGTGTGCGGAAATGGCTCTTTAGTGCGGTGACGTGGTGGAGCATCCTGCCGGTCACCGTGTCCGAGGTCAGCAATCGGTCGTAGTCGCCCTCGAACATGATTTTCCCGCCGTGGTCTCCTGCTCCGGGACCCATGTCCACGATGTGGTCGGCCATGGCGATAATCTCCCGGTGGTGCTCCACTATCAGCACTGTGTTGCCGTGGTCGCGCAGATGGCGCAGGGATTTCTTCAGGCGGCTGATGTCTTGCGGATGCAGTCCCACGCTGGGTTCGTCCAGAACGTAAGCCATGTCCGTCAACGGCGAGTTGATATACTTGGCAATCTTGATACGTTGAGCTTCGCCGCCGCTCAGGGTCCCAGTGCCGCGGCTCAACGACAGATACCCCAACCCGATATCACATAGGGCTTGCAGTCGTTTGCCCAGTTCTTGTTTCAGGTCGGCGGCCAGTGGGTGGTCGATGGTGGCAACGAACGCCCGTGCCTCGTCAATCGGCATAGCCACCACGTCGGCCAGATTCTTCCCCATAATCTTGCAGCTGCGCACACGCTCGTTCAGTCGTGTGCCGTGGCATTCAGGGCACTCCATCGTGCAGGTCATCCCGTCCAGCACCTTTTGCTGCCGCTTCCCCTCCTTGGTGGTGATAATGCTGCGGTACATTCGCGGGTAGAGCCCCTCGAACTTGGCCGACTTTGGCCAGTTGTCGGGAGGGTTCTTCAACCGGATCTGTGGCGAGTAGAGCAGCAGCTCCATCTCCTCGGGCGTGTAGTCGCGTATCTTTTTGTTCAAGTCAAACAAGCCGCTGTAGGCATACCGTTTCCACCGCCAAGCACCAGTGGTGAATGTGGGGAAATGAATCACATCCTCGTCGTTCAGACATTTGTCGAAATCCACCAGCTTGTGGATGTCCAAGTCCGTCACTACGCCCAGCCCACTGCAACGCGGACACATGCCCGACGGGTGGTTGAACGAAAAGGTGTCGCTGTAGCCCACAAATGGCTCGCCAATGCGTGAGAAGAGCAGTCGCAGCAGGGCATAGATATCCGTGTATGTCCCGACGGTCGAGCGGCTGTTGTTGGCAGGCTTCTTCTGGTCGATGACGATGGTCACGGGCATGTTCTCTATCCGCTCCACCTTGGGGCGGCCGTACTTGGGCAGATATTGTTGCACAAAGCTGGGGAATGTCTCGTTCAGTTCGCGGCGGCTTTCGGCGGCGATGGTGTCGAGACACAACGATGACTTTCCCGACCCCGACACCCCGGTGAACACCGTAATCTTACCCTTGGGTATCTGCAGTGAGATGTTGTTCAAGTTGTTCTCTGTGGCTCCGACAATGTTGATATTGTTCATGTGTCTTTGTTCTTGGCAAGTAGTAACGGAATGCAAAGATACGAATTCTTTTGGTTCTGTCAAGAAATAACTTGTTTCCCCCTGCCCGAGTCATCCCCAAAGGTTTCGCTTGATGTTCGTCTACGGGACAAAGCCCTAAACTAATTCTCCGTAGTGGGCTAAGCAAAAAAAACGATGGCGACTGCCGCCTGGAGCAATTCCAGTGACAGTCGCCGTAGTACAGCCTCCTGTGATTTAGATATCGCGGTGGAACACCAAGGGGAAGCTGATCGTCGTATCCTCATCTTCGGCGTTGGCGAAGAGAAGGTTGATGGTTATGGTGTCGTCGTTATCGCTGTAGGTGAAGGCAATTTGGTAGTTGATGGGGTTGTTGTTTTCGTCAACACCTGCAGCTGTGAGGGTGCCAGAGTGGGTGGCGGGGTCATATACATAGGCGAAGTTCATCTGCTCGATCTGCTCGATGCTGTATTCGCCGGCAATCTCGGTCACGTTGGTAACGTCTATGTTTTCCGAGAAGGTGAGGTGTGCATAGTTGGAGTCAAATTCGATGTGGAAGACCAGGGCGGAGTCGAAACCGATAACGGTGTCGCAGCCAAAGTCGCTGAGGTTCATGCCAGTCATGGCATACAGCAGGTCGGTGAGGTTGAGGTTGGCAGTCCAGTTAGTATTAATCAGGTCTGAGGTAGAGTTCACCAGCGTGTTGGTCATAGGGGTACCAGGATTACTGGGATTGTTCGGGGTGATCTGTTCCTTTTGGCAGGAGGTCATGCCGAGCAACATGGCGGCGGCAGCGATGATGAAAAGTTTCTTCTTCATGGTTGTGTTTTTTTTAATTTGATTAATAAATTTGATTGTTTAATTGTTTTGCTTGATTGATTTCGCCCATAAGAACGTAACAAGTCAGTGAAAAACTACAGATGGGCGTATTTTTTTTTATTTTTTTGTTGTAGTCACCGCATCGAATTGCAGCTGGTAGAAATAGTTCCCGTCGTCGGTGCCGAGGTCGCTGCGCGAAAGAATCATGCTGTAGGGGGAAATCCAGTTCACATTCCAGTTCACGCCGTTGGGCAGCATCTCCGAGCTGAGTTCACCGTCGGATGTGAGGCTCCATGTACCCGCGTCGGTGACGCTGTCGATACTGTTGACAACAGATATGGTCATCGAGCCGTCGTTGTAGAACCTGTAGTACATCGTGCTGCCCTCTAAGGGAGCAAACAGGTCGCTATTCACCAGTTGGTTATTCGCGTCAGTCTGGGTCACCACCATGCAGTTCAAGCGCCACGTGCCTATAATCATGTCGGTGGTGTTGGTGGTCGGTGCGGTGGCGTAAGCTTCGCCGTGCCAGGTTCCAGTGGTGTCGTTGTAGGTGACCCTCACCGTGAGTCCCTGCTTCTCCATGTCCTTCATCCATTTCTTCATCTCGTCACGACTGGTGGTGTTGATGGTTCTGTTGGTCTTCGAAGTTCCTTTGCTTTGGATGTAGGTCGTTTGGTTCATATTGTAGAATACCACTTCGCTGCCGGCCTGTGCCTGGTTGCAGAACTGGTCCAGCATGGCATCCCATTCGCCGTCGGTGTTCAGGGTCTTGCGGTTTTCGGTTTCACCTACCGAGTAGACGATGGTGCGTTCTTTCGGGTCGCTGTTGTTGTTGCCGTTCCCGGTGGGGTTTTCGGGTTTCTCGCAAGCTGTGGTGAGGAGAACTAAGGCCGCCAGCAACGTAGTGAGTTTGAATGTGCTTTTCATAATGTTATTATTACTTTGATTGTATTCCTTTTTTTGTTTTCTCAAGTTGGTAATCCACTATGGCGTCGTACTGCATCTCATTATCGATACGGTAGATGCCGATGGTGTGTTTGTCGAGCGAGGCGATGACGCGCATCACAGGTATGCCTGTCCATTGTGTGCGCAGGGCGGGGTTGTCCGAATCGCCGAGCCAGCTAACCGTCCCCTCGTCGCCTTGTATGTTGAACTCTTCTTTCAGCTGTTGCCAGGCATTCTCGTCGTCGGCTTCCATCAGTATTACTTCCACACTCACCGAGTCGCTGAGACTGAACTGCTCAACCTGTGCAACTTTCAGGTTCTGGCGTTCGGCATAGTGTTGGTACAGCTCGCTCGCCGAATACTCCTTCTTCTCGTGGGAGCAGCCGGTAAGCAACGCCAGCGGCAACAGTACTATCAATAATAATCGTTTCATAACTTCATCATTTTTTTATCAGCTATTCATCAGCAGTTCGTCTGCCATGTTGGCCCAGTATTGGTCGGCGATGTCTGGGCGGTTGCAGTAGGCTACGGTGTAACCCTCCTCTTGGGGGGCTGGCTGGAGCGATGTCTGCCACAGGGGCAGGGCGATACCCACTGCTGCCAGCGTCAGCATGGCCATGCCGGCCATGCGGTTGCGCCGTGTCCGCCAGGCGGGATACTCTGCCGCCAGCCGCTGACCGTAATGCTCAGCTTCTGCTCTCTCCCAAATCTCTTCAAAACGTTCTTCGTCCATAATATCTTTTATTTTGTCATTTCTTTTCTCAGTTTGTCTTTCACGCGCACCAGTCTCACACTCACGTTCTTCTCGGTTGTGTCCAGTTCTTGGGCAATCTCCTTGTACGAGTACCCCTCCAGTTTCATAGTCACGATGGTTCTGTCGGGCTCGTCCAGTTGGGCTATCACCTCGTGCAGCTCTTCCACCAGCGAGCGGTCCTCCTCTCTTTGGTCGTAGCTTTCGGGCAGTGCCTCGCTGTCCTCTATTCGTCGCAGGGTGTCGATTACCGCGTTGCGGGCGATTTTCCAGGTCAGTGCCGCTTGCGAAGGACCGCTCAGCGACAGCAGCCGCTCTCTATTCCTCCACAAGGCGATGGTCGCCTCTTGTATCAGGTCATCGGTATCCAACCCCCTGTGGCGAAACCGGCTACAGAGGGAAAACAGCAACCCGCGGTAGCGGTGTAGCAGTTCGTCAAATGGATCCTTTGTTCTCACGCCCATAATAACGCAACAAGACGGGAAAAAACTACATCGCCACGAAATTTTTTTTCGCCCCATGAGAAAAGGGGAGAACATACGGTGTGCCTTCGCCCTTTCTCCACCCTAACTCCACCCTGGCTCCACTCCCTGAAGCGATTTTTCAGCCGCCAACCATAGGAAATAAGTAGTCGAATAGGTACTGCAGTGGCAATACATAGCTGCCACATTATGTGATAAAATAATTGTCAGATTATTGTGTATCGAAACACAGTCATCCGTCAGAAAAAAGTTGTCATAATCGGAAAAAAGTAGTATCTTTGCATTGAGAAATATTACTTAATTATGCGAAAAAGTATTGTTTTATTGGTGATTGCCCTTTTGGGTAGTTGTGCTTCATTCGCGTTGTCCGACAGCGCTGCCTCCGTTTCTGCCTCACTCCACGCTGTCCCGACAGTCACCATAACCCAGCAGCAATTCGACTCTTTGGTAACCGCTGCCTCCCACAGTAATCAGATGGAACTAATTGCCAAAGAGGAGAGCAGTAAAATGTATGATAGATACACGACCCTTATTACAATTATTATAGCGGTAATGGGTGTCTTTGTCGCGATTGTTGGTGTTGTTGTTCCACTAATGATGAATAATGACACAAAGAAAAAAATAGAACAGCATGAGGGGGCAATAAAAGAATCAAGTCGCAAGATTGATAATCATGAAAAAGAGCTCTCAAGTTACAATGAGACAATAAAAGCTTCTAAAAAAACGCTATTGGATTATGATAAGAAACTAGTAGATTATGATGATAAACTGAAGCTCCATGAAGATCAGTTTAATATCTTAAAGGATGAAATAGAGAAATCTAAAAGTGACGCACAACGTTACGCTAGAAGATCGCTAGCAAGTGCTTATTTCTCACAGGCATTTAACGTAGAAGATTTTGATAAGAAAATAGAATTGTACACAAAAGCAATAAAACTGAACCCGAATTATGCAGTAGCATATAATAACCGGGGGAATGCCTACTTAAACAAAGGAGAGTATGACAAAGCAATCCAGGACTATAACGAAGCAATAAAACTAAACTCGAAAGATGCAAGTTTCTATAATAATCGAGGACTTGCCTACTTAAACAAAGAAGATTATGACAAAGCAATCCAGAACTATGACGAGGCCATAAAACTGAACCCAAAATATGCAGTAGCATATAATAACCGGGGGAATGCCTACTTAAACAAAGGAGAGTATGACAAAGCAATCCAGAACTATGACGAGGCCATAAGACTAACACCGAATTATGCAGTAGCATATTTATATCGAGGACTTGCCTACTCAGACAAAGAAGAGTATGGCAAAGCAATCTGGAATTATGACGAGGCAATAAAACTGAACCCGAATTATGCAGATGCCTATCTCCTCCGGGGGAATGCCTACTCTAATATAGGAGAGTATGATAAAGCAATCCTGAGCTTTGCCGAGGCAATAAAACTGAATCCTAAAGATTCGGATTTTTATATGTTTCAAGGGAATACCTACTCTAAAAAAGGAGACTATGACAAAGCTATAGATTGTTTCAAAGAAGGTATAAAGTTGTCCCCTGATGATGCTGATTTCTATAATGGATTATGCTATGCATATTTGGGAAAGAAGGACTTTCCCGCTGCGTTGGAAGCAGTTAATAAGGCTATAGAATTAGCACCCACAGACCCAGAATACCTTGACAGCAGGGCAGATGTGTTGATGGAATGGGGCAAGTACAAGAAGGAACACCTTGATGAATACCTAGATATTGACTGGAAAAACAATATCAGAAGTGCTTTAAGCGATGTGGAAAAAGCTTTCTCGTTGAATCCATACGAGGAATTGAAAAAAATACTGGAAGACAAACGTGCAGAATGTAAGCAGTTGTTGGTGGAGTAGCACGCAGCATGCAGAAATTGCCTCAGCAGTGTTGTAATGATTCAAGTTGCGGGAGCCTGCCTGTGCTATTTTTATATAAAAAGTCATTATACCGAATAACTTTCGTAACTTTGCATTTTCCGCACCTTTGGTGTGGAATAGTACAACACGCAATAAAACAACACGATAAAATAACTTAACGCGAAATGGAAAAGAAGAACTTAAAGCAAGAAGTGTTTGCCTACATGCTCTTGATTCTCGGCAGCGCCCTCTTTGCCGTGGGCGATGTGATGTTTGTCAACCCCTATCTGATGGCCCCTGGCGGTACCTACGGTCTCTCCAACGTCTTCAGCACCCTCTGGGGTGGTAAGATCTCTGTTTGGGCCATCTGCATGGACGTCCCCCTGCTCATTATCGGCACCTGGATTCTCGGCCCCAAGTTTGGTGTCAAGACCATCATCTCCACCTTCCTCATCTTCGGCTTCACCTATGCCATTGAGAGCTGGATATGGGGCTACAACCCCGTCATCCACGACGGCCCCATCGTTGCCAACGCCATCGAAGGTCTCAACATGGTGCAGACCCACGACGGCATGTGGTTCGTGCCCGACTACTTCCTCAACACCGTCGTCGCCGGCCTCATCTACGGTGTGGCCATCGGCATGATATTCCGCAGCGGCGCCACCAGTGGCGGCAGCGACATTATCTCCATGATTCTCCACAAGTACACTAAGATTAGCCTCGGCACCCTCGTCACCATCGTCGACGGCATCATCACCCTCTCCACCCTTGTCGCCTTTGGCGACATTCGTCTGCCCATCTACTCCATCATTATCATCTTTATCGAGGGCAAAGTGATTGACCTTGTTGTCGACGGCATCAAGAGCTACAAGACCGCCTTTATCGTCACCGACAAGCACGACCTTGTCAAGGAGTACATCCTCCACGAGCTCAACCGTGGTGGCACCTGCATTACCGGCGAGGGTCTTTACAACGGCACCGAGCGCAAGATAATCTACGTCACCATGGAGCGTGCCGACTTCGTCAAACTCCGTTCCAACCTCCGCAACCTCGACCCCACTGCCTTTGTCAACGTCATCGACAGTGCCGAGATTATGGGAAAAGGCTTCAAGGCCCTCCCCACCGAATAGGGCCGTTCTGTCGGCAATTCTCAATTCCGAATTCTCAATTCTCAATTAGTAATGAAGGTCCTCCAGCTCTGTAGCAAGCCCCCCTATCCGCCTGTCGACGGCGGCACCCTGGCCATGAACAGCATCACCCAGGGGTTGCTGGCTGCCAGCTGCGAGGTGAGGGTGCTTGCCATGTGCAGCGAGAAGCACCCCGTGCTCGAGGACCGCATCCCCGACGACTACCGCCGCGCCACCCGCTTCGAGGCCGTCTTCGTCGACCTTCGACTCCATCCCCTCGATGCCGGTGTGGCCATGCTCTGCGGCGACTCCTACCATGTGCGCCGTTTCGAGAGCAAGGCCTTCGCCGCCCGACTCGCCCAGGTGCTGCAGGAGGAGCCTTTCGACATCGTCCATGTCGAGAGCATCTTCCTCGCCCCCTATGTGCCTGTGATACGCAGGCACTCTACTGCCCCCGTCATTCTCCGCACCCACAATGTCGAGAACCAGATATGGCGGCGCATAGCCATGAGCGAGCGCAACTGCTGCAAGCGGTGGTACATCAAACACCTGGCACTCACCCTTCGGGCCTACGAGCGCGAGCATGTCAACGACTTCGACGGCGTGGTGAGCATCACCGACAACGATGCCGACTACTTCCGTTCCGAGGGGTGCCGCAAACCCATCGTCACCATCCCCTTTGCCATCACCCCTGTCAGCGTCGACGGCGTAGCCGAGCAGCCCGGCACCCTCTTCCACCTCGGCTCCATGGACTGGTTGCCCAATCAGGAAGGGGTGCGTTGGTTCCTTGACCGCGTGTGGCCGTTGATACACAGCCAGATGCCGTCGCTAACTCTCCATCTGGCCGGGCGCCGCATGTCCGACCAGCTTCTCAACTTGAAGCTCGAAGGGGTCCACATTGTGGGCGAAGTGCCCGATGCAGCCACCTTCATTGCCTCCAAACAAATCAATGTCGTCCCGCTCCTCAGCGGCAGCGGCATCAGGGTGAAGATTATCGAAGCCATGTCGCAGGGCAAAGTCGTGGTCACCACCACTGTCGGTGCGCAGGGCATTGGCGCCGTCGACGGCCGCCATCTGCTCATTGCCGACACCCCCGAGCGCTTCGCCGCCCAAATCAGGCGCTGTGTTGACGACCCCGCCTTCCGGCAGGCCGTCGGAGCCAACGCCCGGCAGTTTATCGCCGACAACTACGGCATCGAACCCCTCACCCGCCAACTCCTTGCTTTTTACGACAAACGTTTAAACCTTGAATAATTATGAATAAACGCTCATCCAATCCCATGCACCTCTTACGCTGTGCCTTGCCCTTCCTCCTGTTGATGCTCCTCTCCGGCGCAGCCCTTCAGGCCCAGGTGGCCATTCCCGGCACCAAGGTGCAGTACACCTTCCCCAGCAAATGGAACTACCTTACCTCGAAGAAGGTGGACCAGAACACCACCGTCTACCACTACTACTACACCGCCAAAATCCTCGTCTCCAAAGGCGACACCGCGCTCCCCTACCTCCGCATCCGTGTGCGGAAGAACTACACCGGCACCCTTTACGACTACGTCTACGACCGCTATATCGCCGAACCCTACCAGCCCCTCAAAGACTATACCTCGGGTCTCGGCCTGCCCAAATCCGGCGGCATGGGCTATATCGGTGCCTACACCAACCTCAGCGACAAAAGGGACTACCAGTTCCGCATGGTCTACTTCAAGGTGCAGAACACCGTCGTCGAATTCCGTCTCGAAACCACCAAAGCCACCTATCCACAGATGGAAAAGGAATTCGAGTCGATATTGGGTAGCCTCACCTTCTAACCCCGCACCCTCCACGCCATGAAGAGACTGACCGCCATCCTGCTGTGCCTGCTCGTCGCCGCCGTGGCCTCCGCCCAGGAAGCCACCCCCGCCGACGACTTCCGCGCCCTCTACGTCACCCTCAGCAACAAGTATGTCAAAAACCCCGACGACGTTGCCAACCTCATCGACCTGGCGCGCTTCCACTCCCGTACCGACAGCCCTCAGTTCAACCTTCCGCTGGCCAACCAATACCTCACGCGGGCCGAAACCCTCTACACCGAGTGGCTGCAGGACCGTGGCCGCTACCGCGACCTGCAGAAGCTCATCCGTCAAGGCATCACCCTCTCCCTTATCCGCCAGCAGCACCAGTCGCTCGACGAGCAGGCGCTGCACTATGTCCGCAGCCATGCCCCCGCCATGGGGCAGGTGGAACGCACCGCCTTCATGGATGCCTTTGGCCGCAGCAACCAGGTGGCCTCGGCACTTCGTGCCAGCCAGCTCGACGACGACTACCGCCGCGCCCGCGCCGAGAACACCGTCAACGCCCTCTACCGTTTCCTGCTGGCACATCCCGGCATCGCTTTGGCCGACTCGGTCGAGGGTGCCATCGGCTCCCTTGCCGCCACCCTCTTCTCCTCCATGGGCAGCGCCGCGGCCATCGACTCCGTTGCCGACCGCTATCCCTCCAGCCCTGCCCTCCAGCGTGCCGCCATGCGGCAGAAAAGCCGTATGGCCTACGCCGACGCATGCCAGACCAACACCGAGGCCGCCTACTCCGCCTATCTCGAGCAGTTCCCGCGCGGCGACAACTATCTCGAAGCCCTTGCCCGTCTGCAGGCACTCCGTGCCATGGACTACGGCCTCCTCCGCACCCCGCAGGACTATGCCGACTTTGCCGAGGCCTTCAGCGACGACCCCCTGGCCGACAGCGCCCTCGCCCGTCTCCGCCTCATGATAACCCGCGACCACAACCGCCAGGCCGCCGACATCTACCTTAGCCGCTTCCCCCTCGACGAGCATTACAACGAAATCTACAAGCTATTCTACAGCTGGTTTGCCGACGACGGCAACCGCCAGCCCATACAGTCCTTTGCCGACGACAACCCCGACTACCCATACTTCATGGCCGTCCTCTCCGACCTCGCCCGCAGCGAGGTCATCGACTCGTTCGACCTCACCAAACCCTTCGTCGAGTCCGACATGCCCCGCATGACCGACTGCGTCCGCCTCTGCACGGGCCGCAAAGCCGCCTTTGTGGCCCTTCAGCGCGTCCTACAGGGGCAGATAGCCCGCAAGGAGTGGGCCAAAGCGCAGCTCCGCATGCAGGACTTCGCCATCTGTTTCGAGGACCTGAACACCGCCGAATACAACGAACTCGCCGCCCTCCTTGCCGCCAAGGGAGCCCCCTCGCGCTCGCTCCTCTTCAGCCACGGCAGCCTGCGCCATCCCTTCGTCAGCCCCGACGGCGACCGGCTCTACTTCAGTCACCCCTCCGGCACCGTGGCCTTTGCCCGCCGTGCCGCCCGCAACCAGGGCTGGCATTATGCCGGCGCAGTCACCGTCCAGGGGGCAGCGGCTGCGGTCACCGCCTTTGGCTTCTTCGACGGCGGCAACAGCGTTCTCCTTGGCATCGGCGGCGATATATGGACCGCCCGTGTTGTCAACGACACCCTCTGGTCCGCCCTCCAGCGGCTGCCCCAGCCCGTCAACACCCCCTTTGTCGAGACCGACGCCTCCATGCTGCCCGACGGCAGCGGCATACTGCTGGCTTCCGACCGCCCTGGCGGACACAATGTCCAGCAGTCCGGGGCCTATTTCCATGGCGACACCGCCTTGGCCACCGACCTCTATTACATCCCTCTTGCCGACGGCAAATGGGGCGAACCCGTCAACCTCGGCCTTCCCGTCAACAGCCCCTACTGCGAGCGCAGCCCGCTGCTCAGCCGCAATATGCGCACGCTCTATTTTGTCACCGACGCCCGCGGCCTTGGTTATGGCGATGTCTACATGACCACCCGCACCAGCATTGCCGACTGGTGCCACTGGTCGCAGCCCGTCAACCTGGGCAAAGGGGTCAACGGCAGCTTCAACGAGGCCTCCATCGCCTTCGCCCACGGCGAACGGCAGCTTATCGTGGCCTCCTCCTCGCCGGGCGGCACCGCCTACGCGGCCTATGCCGCCCCAACAGCACACGACACTGCCTCGGGCCACCGCACCGTCGGTCTGCTCCTCGGCGATTTGGTCGACGTGGCCAACGGCCTCGACGTGATAGACGTCAGCCAGTCGCGTGTGGCACTCCATCTCCCCGACAGCGCCCTCGACTCCCTTCAGCCCCTGCGTCTCTACCGAGGCATGCCCTATGTCGCCCTCCTCTCGACCGACTGGCTTTACGTCCCTGCCGTGGCCATCGCCCCCGCCGCCCGCGGCCCGATAGCCCTGCAAGGCTACGACCTCGACACCCTCCGCCGGCTTGGCCGTCCGCTCCCCCTCGCGCTGGTGGCTTTCCATCCCGGCACCGCCCGCCTGCTCCCCGTGGCACAGCTCGAACTCGACAACCTTGCACGCTTCATGCTTCAGCGCACCGGTTGCAAGGTGAAACTGTCGGTGCATGTCGACGGGCAGGACGACCGGCAGTGCTACGACCTCTCCCTTGCCCGTGCCCAGAGCCTGCGTAACTACCTTGTGTCGCAAGGTGTCGCACGCAGCCGCATCGCCATTGCCGCCTACGGCAACCTCCAGTTCAAGCAGGGCAACAACCCAGCAGCCGCCGAGGTGCGTTTCCAGTAGCCTGCACCCTGTAAGGTAGTGCCTGTTTTACATTCTCCGTTGTGTGCCTTTTCGCTTTACATTGTTTGTCATTAAGAAATAATAGAGAAAATAAGAAGAAATCATTGACAAAATATATAGAAAGTAAATGACATTCTTTCTTCTGATGTACAGCGAGTTGGAATAGCACTATTTTCCCCCAAAAAAGTGGTCGTTAGAATACCGGGTTGGTTTAGCCCAAATTATCATTAATCGTCATGGATTCTTGATAATCCCGCGTGTTCCTTTTCTCCACGTATCTCGCGTATCACAAGTATTAGGTAACCTCTAATAATTGCCCCCCCCTGTAAGGGGCATTCCGGATAATCATTATCAATTTTTTAACACGAATTGCCGTGTAATGACCATAAATTCATGACAATTAATGATAATTCGTGTTTAAACCCTAATCGGTCATTATGAAACCGAAAATTCCTACGTGGTGATTGATTGGTAATCATAGGGCATTGTCCAGGAGGAACTTCCGCTTAATTGAATATGATGAATTATATTCTTTTCCCGATACTGGACTCGACGGGGTGGTATCTGAAGTGCGACACACTGGTGTGTCCGAGGCAGAAGCAGTGGACGTGGTGTTGGAGCCGAACCCGGCGCGAGGACGAGTGGGGGTGAAGACGACGGTGGGGATGACGGGATTGTCGGTGTACAATGTGCAGGGGGCCTTGATTGAGCGTCAGGAGGCGAGGGGCATGCAGGCGGAGATAGACGTGACGGGATGGCCGAAGGGGGTGTATTATGTGACGGTGAGCACGCCGACGGGCGTGGCGCAGCGGAGGCTCGTGGTGCAGTAGAGGGGCGGAGGCCGTCGTGGAGAGCTGGAAAGCCGTGAGGGAGAAGAAGAAAGAGAGGTAAAGGATGTTTTTTTGAGAAAAAGACTTGACGGATGAAAAAAAAAGTGTATCTTTGCTTTTTGTAAACTACAAGTAATAGCACCCGATGGAACAACATAAGACTATTGTCTTTGAAGAACATACGTTGCATTATCGCGATGAGGGCAGGGAGCATGAGCAGACGTTGGTGCTGCTGCACGGCTACCTGCAGAATCTCGATATATGGAGTTCGTATGTGCTGTCGTATATGCGGACGATGCATGTCATCACGATAGACTTGCCGGGGCATGGATACAGTGAGTGTTTCGGCGAGGTACACACGATGGATTTCATGGCCCGGGCGGTGAAGGCCGTGCTGGATGATGCCGGGGTGGAGCAGTGTGTGATGGTGGGGCACTCGATGGGGGGCTATGTGGCAATGGCTTTCGCCGACCTTTTCCCGCACCGGCTGAGAGGATTGGGGTTGCTGCACTCGCATGCGCTGGCAGACACGGAGGCCGCCATTGAGCGGCGTATGGCCACTTGCGAACAGGTGATGACCAACCGCGCCAGTTATATTGTGGGATTTATCCCGCCGCTGTTCTGTCCGGAGAACAGGGTGGCCCTGACGATAGAGATAAAGGATTTGCAAGACCAGTGCCTGGAGACGAAGGCAGGAAGTATCATCGCCGCTCAGCGAGGCATGGCGGCAAGACCGTCGAGGCTGCATGTGCTGCAGCAGCTGGAGGTGCCTGTGCTGTTCGTCTTTGGCAAGAAGGACCCGCGGCTGCCGATAGAGTTGGCACTGTCGCAGGCTATGGAGGCCAAGCATGCCGAGATACTGGTGCTGGAGAATGTGGCCCACATGGGACATATCGAGGAACGGGACTATGTGCGCCCGCGGATACAGAACTTTGTCACGACCTGCTATCTGTAGAGTCTGGGCATAAGCCGGCGCAGAACCGGCGGAGAGTAGGATGGATAAGTGGGTTTTGCTTTTGGAATGAAAACCCTTATTCGATATGAAAACACTCGGAAGACCCATAGTCCTTGCACCGTTGTATTGGGTGGCATTTGTTTTATGTTTTGTGGCATGCGGTAAAGAACCGTCTGAAAATCATTCTCCGGACTCTCAACAGGATACCAGCACTTCCACTTTTTCTATAGGCTATAATAGAAGGGTGTATTTCTCACCGGGAAACCTTGACATCCGTGGACGTCTGTTTGTGAGCAGGGAGTGGGAGTATGGCGGCTATTTCGGGTGGGGGACCGGGGATGCACCCGGCACCACATCGATGAATAACGGCGACTATCGGGTCTTCCATGATTGGGGCGATTATCTGGGCTATGTGGAGTCGGGCTGGCGTACAATGCAAAAGTCGGAGTGGGAATACATGCTGCTTTACAGGCGGGATGCCGAATATAAGCGGGGGACAGGGACAGTGAACGGAGTGCATGGTATGCTGTTGCTGCCTGACAGGTGGCAGGCTCCGGAGGGTGTGGTGTTCAGCCCCGGTTGTATCAGTTGGGAGGATAATGTTTTCACCCGCGAGCAGTGGGAGCGAATGAAAGAGGAGGGAGCGGTCTTTCTGCCTGCAGGGGATTATATATGGAACGGGGCTCCGCCACACGAAGGGGCCTCGGGCCTGTATTGGACCGCCACCCCCGTGGGGGACAAGGAGGCTTATTACGTCTGTTTCTACGACGGCCGTGTCTATGCCTCGGTAGTGAATCAGCGTTGTTTCCGTTTGTCGGTGCGGTTGGTCCGCGATGTGGATTGAGTGACGGGGGTTATGAAGAGGCATGGCAGGGGTGCCTATCGCGGCAGTGCAATGTAAAAGACTGGACTGCATAGGTGTTAGTGTGGAACATGAGAAATTTAACAAAAAAATTATGCTATGTCAAAATAAAGTTGTATATTTGTTACTCCAAAGTAAAACAATTGTTTAATTTAATTAATTAAATATCATGAAAGTAAACGAAATTATGGCTAACCTGGAAGCCAAACATCCGGGCGAAAACGAGTACTTGCAGGCAGTTCGCGAGGTTCTTGAGACCATCGAGGAAGAATACAACAAACACCCCGAATTTGAGGCCAACAAGATTGTCGAGCGCATTGTCGAGCCCGACCGTATCTTCACCTTCCGCGTGACTTGGGTCAACGATAAGGGTGAGGTTTGCACCAACTTGGGCTATCGCGTGCAGTTCAATGCCGCCCTCGGTGCTTACAAAGGCGGTCTCCGCTTCCACAAGGCTGTGAACGTTTCCATGCTGAAGTTCCTCGGTTTCGAGCAGATCTTCAAGAACAGCCTCACCATGCTGCCTCTCGGCGGTGGTAAGGGTGGTTCTGACTTCGACCCCGTTGGAAAGAGCGACGCTGAAATCATGCGTTTCTGCCAGGCCTTCATGTATGAGCTGTGGCGCAACATCGGTCCCGATCAGGACAGCCCCGCTGGTGACGTAGGCGTTGGCGGCCGCGAGATTGGCTACCTCTATGGTGCTTACAAGAAACTGGCCCGCGAGCACAGCACTGGTGCTCTGACTGGCAAGAGCTATGGCTGGGGTGGTTCTCTGATCCGTCCCGAGGCTACCGGTTTCGGCGCTATCTACTATGTTGAGCGCATGGTGAAGGAAAAAGGTGACAAGATGGAAGGCAAGCGCATTGCTCTCTCTGGCTTCGGTAACGTTGCTTGGGGTGCTGCTACCAAGGCTATTGAACTCGGTGCCAAGGTTGTCGCTATTAGCGGCCCCGACGGTGTTTGCGAGATTCCCGACGGTATCACCAAGGAGATGATTGACTACATGCTTGACATGCGTGCCAGCAACCGCAACAAGGTTGAGGATATGGCCACCAAGTTCCCCGGCAAGGCTAAGTTCACCGCAGGCAAGAAGGCTTGGATTGTGAAGTGCGACATTGCTATGCCCTGCGCTTTCCAGAACGAACTTGCTGAGGAAGATGCCAAGATGCTGCTCGACAATGGCGTGAAGTATGTTGCTGAGGTTTCCAACATGGGATGCCAGCCCGCCGCTATCGCTGCCATCCAGAATAAGAAGGTTCCCTTCGGTCCTGGTAAGGCTGTCAACGCCGGTGGTGTTGCTACCTCTGGTCTCGAAATCTGCCAGAATGCTGAGCACCGCAACTGGACTGCTGAAGAGGTTGACAAGAACCTCCACACCATCATGAACAACATCTACGACATGTGCGTTGAGCACGGTCGTGAGGCTGATGGCCACATCAACTACGTGAAGGGCGCTAACATCGCCGGTTTCATGCGTGTTGCCAAGGCTATGGTTGCTCAGGGTATCATCTAATAAGATGTGTCTTCAGTAACTTTTCTTAAAGTTTAACTGTCAATACAGAACGGGTGTCCTTTTGAGTTGATGCCCGTTCTGTTTTTTTTAGATTGCCGATATGCAGTTGAAAAACATACCCCGTTGGGCTCTTTGGGTTATCTTGATGCTGTTGTTTACCGCATCGGTTGGGGTGTGTCATGGATTGCTGCGGAATGACCGGGTGTATTCTGTGGTGCAACGGTGGGTCAAGACCTACGAGATGGAGAGACATGATGGAACAGTGTCGGCGTATCAGGTAAGTAAACCCTACACCCGTCCCAACAACGAGAATATGCTGCATTTCGATGCAGAGCATTACCAGTTGATAAAGAAGTATCTGTACCTCCCGCCGTGCCCTCCTTGCAGCTATGCCTTCTTTCCGTTGTTTCCGCTTTTGTGGCGGTTGACTCATCTGGGTGCCATTGGGATATCAGCCGTCAATTGGATATTGTTCGGACTGGGCATGTTGCTGTTGTTGCAGCTCTTCAAAAAGGTTCCACGCTGGGAGTATCTATTGCTTTTCTGCATGCCGTATCTGGTGATATTCATGATACCCTATAGCGAAGCCCTCTTTTTTGTTTGTATATCCTTGGGCATGTTGGGTTTTGTGAAAGACCGATATTGGGTATATTTCCTTGGTTTTATGTTTGGTGCAATGACGCGGTCGGCAGGCAATATCATCGTGGTGGCATGGGTGATTGTCGACGTGTTGAATATGATTTATTCAAAGGGCAGTTTAAAGAGGCTTGTGGTTGACATAACAAAACATCTCTTGCCCGTGGTAATCGGAATTGCCGCGGTGGTGTTGTTCCAGCATAGCCATGGTGCCGAGCATTGGTTTCAATATGTTGTTGCCCAAGGAGAATGGGGCAAAGAGTTGTCTCTTCCCGTATGGCCATTTACCAATTGGAGTATGGAGAATGAAAGTGTGACCAACCCCCTACTGTTCATCCTGACCATCCCGGCGTTGGTGTGGTTGGGCACGGTCCTCATTGGGGGTCTGAGAAAGAAAAGACAAGAGAAATCGGCTCTCGACACCATGCAACAGCTTCGTATCTTGTCGGTACTGTTCTTTGTGGGCAATGTTCTCCTCGCCCTCTTCACCCAGAAGGGTTGTATGTATTCCCTGTCGCGGTTGCTAACATGCACTCCTTTCTTCGTTTTTCTGCTGCTCGATTTGGCCAATAGCGAGATAAAGCCATTGTGGAAATGGATGATTGGTGTGTTTTTCGTCCTGGCGGCAGTGTTGTGCTTCAATCTGTTTACTTATATTGGTTGTTGGGTTGTCTTTCTGATGCTTGCCTTGGTGTTCTATCATTCCCACATGGGCAAGACAGTCAAGCTCACAGTATGCCTAATCACCATATTCCTGAATGTCCTGTGGACAGCCTACCTTTTCAATAACTTCCTTACCGGCAGTTGGATTTTCACCTGATTCTTTCACAGAGTGGGAGCCAGCTGCAGTGTAGGATACCCCTTTAAAAACAAAATAGACTATTATAAAATTGACAATCATGAACAAAAAGTACTCTTTCAAAGTGTTTATCCTCCTTCTGTTGGGAGGACTATTGATGTCGTCGTGCCATGAGGAAAAAATCACTCCGATACCCAATATGGTGGAACCGCGTGTTATTTTCGACACAGACCTTGGGTCGTCGACCGATGACCTCTTCGCCTTGCAGTTGCTCTACCGCTATCACGACATGGGGCAGTGCATGTTGCTGGGCATAGTGGTGGACAGGATGGGCGAGAACAATGCCAAAATTGCCGATGTGATGAATACTTATTATGGTCACGGCAATATGCCTATCGGATTGGAACGGCAGGGCGTTGCGAATCCTCAAGTGTGGATTGACTATTCCGAGTTGCCTAACTATCGGAACGAGGACGGCTCGCTGATGTTCCAACGCACACGCAACGACTATTCTTCTGTGCCCGACGGATGGAAGCTTTACCGTCAACTGCTTTCCGCACAACCTGACCATTCTGTGAGTATTGTGTCGGTGGGATTTGTCACTTCGCTGGCCCGTCTGCTCCAGTCGGAGGGCGATGAGTATTCGCCGCTGAACGGTGTGGACCTGGTTCGCAAGAAAGTGAAATGTGCTTATTTGATGGGAGGAGTGTTCGGTGAGGCAGTTGAGCCCGACTATAATTTCCTCCAGGCCATTGATTTCAGCCGCATCTTCTTCCAGTTGTGGCCCAAGGATGTGAATATTGTTTTCTCGCCGGGCGAAGTGGGCGATGCCATAGAATACGAGCCGGAGAAGGTGATTGCCGACATCTCCTGGACCGATGTGCATCCCATCAAGCAGGTGTATATGAATTGTGACTGCAACACAGGCCAGAAGATGTGGGACCCCATGCCCGTTTTCAATGCCGTGCTGGGCGATTCGCTGTTCTACCTCTCCGAGCGGGGAACGGTGGTTTACGACGATGAGGGTGTGCTTCACTTTACTGCCGACCCCCGTGGCAACTGCCGCTATCAGGAGCCGGGCAGTCAGCCGTGGGCCTATGCCATGCTGCAGCGCATCCGACAGTCGAATACGGCTTGGTAATGGTGTTCTGAATAGGAGAAGAATGTCATTATCATTCTCTTGACTTCTTTTAGACAGGCATTTGCCCATGAGGTCTCCAAGAGCCACAACACCTCATCAAAAACAACGCAGTGCAATGAAACATATTGAAATCGTAAACGGACCGAATCTGAACCTCACCGACAAGCGCGAGCCTGCCATCTATGGAAACACCACTATGGAGGAGATGGTGGACGCGCTCAGACGGCGTTTTCCGAATGTAGAGATAGGTTATTTCCAGAGCAACGTAGAGGGTGAGATTATCAACCGCCTGCACGAAGTGGGCTTTTCCGCCCAGGGTATCATCTAATTGATTCCAACTCTATTTAATAGCAGAGCCACCCATGTGGGTGGCTCTGTTTTTTGTGTCATGTTGAGTGGTTGGATGAGTTTTCCCTATCTCCTGTTGGTACTCCCGTATTGGCGTTGATACTTCTGTAGTTTCTTTTCCAGAAAGAAGACATCGTATATGTCCGGGTCAATCAGGTAGACGTCTTTCTTCCCTGCACTGACAAGTACATCCTTTCGTATGCTCTTGCTGGTGGGTCTTTCCCATTGGGCTTTGATGTAATTGATGTCTCTCCACTGTAGTTTGACATTCTTTACCGGTGCCCAGTCTCCGCTCTTTGTCTGTTTGAAACATTGGGATATGGTAAGGAGTTGTTCGGTAATGACAATCTTTTCATGGCGGCAGCGAATGTAGTATATCATTTGATAGACGCATGCCACTGCCATGCCCCCCAAGGCCAATACCAATATCCATGAGAGGGCGTCGTTGTTGAAATTGGAGATAGCAACCCAAATGCAGAATGCAATGCCGGCCGAGAATAGCAATACGTACATCACACAACTAATGGTGGACTTGTATATTTTGACAGGCTTCGGATGATAGTTTTGGCTCATAAATAAAATAACGCCTCTTCGCTGCTTTTATTGCATTATAATGTGGTGTTTTTGTGACGTGCTGAGTGGCTGTAGCCGCACAGTCGTTCAAACTCGTGCCTCATGCCGTAGCCTTGGGTCACCTGCTGCGCCACAAATTCACCACGATTAGCCTCCACAGGCTCCCAACCGTTTGGGGTGAGAGCCATGTCCCAGCCTATATAGACCATATCGGGCATCCGCTGTGCCATTGCTGTGGACAGCTGTGTCAGCTCCTGCCAGCGGGGAATCTGCATGCCGCGGAAGGGCACCTGGCTGTCCGGATGGGCAGGGTAGGGCAGACCCTTCTCGTCATAGCCGTCGGTGATTATCATGCCGGTCCCGGTGTCGATGGAGGCAAAAAGCCCGCCCAGGAAACCGTTATCCACAAAACTCCCGGCTCTGCCTGTGCGGATAAAAGAGGTAAACAGCGTCACCTGCCCGTTGCGCTGGAAGGTGTTGATGCGTATCGTGTTCACCGACGAGGGGTTCCACTGTGCCAGTGCCGCGTCCTGCCCGATGCGCTCTTCAATCACCCATCCCAGTTTGTCTTTCAGCAATGAAAGCCATTCCTCTTTGCTGTTGCCTCCGCTGAGCAGCTGCACGCCGCGCCCTCCGCACTGGTTGGCGGGCTTGGCCACCAACTCCCCGGCGCGGCAGCCCAGTGTGGCAGCCTCCGCCATTGCGCTGTCGCTGTCGAGCAGCATCATGCGGCGGTGGTAGAACTCTTTGAGGCGGCAATAGGTGAGCCATTTGTCTGCCACCGTGCGCTCCCCCTTGCGGCTGTTCACGTGGCGGCAAATCCTGTTTCTCACGGCGTCGGTGAGGTATTCCCGCCGTGCGGCCTCGTCCTTGTTGGCAAAGCCGTACAGCTCATATTCATCATAGAAAGTGCCGTGCAGCAGAGTTTCGTGGCACATGTCGGTATTGCCACCGGCACGTTGCAGGTAATGCTTGTACCGTCGTGGCAGCAGGGTTTTGTATAGCAGGATATAAGGGTTCATAGCATTGTGTACCGTAACAAAATGCAAAGATACAATGTTTTTCCCAAATGTACACTTTTTTCTTTCTTTTCTTGTCGTTCTTAAAGCTAAACCCAGGATGACGAACAACCAGTAACTTCCGACTGTCAATCGGAAGTTTTTTTGATTCTTTCGGTTGAGAATCGAAAAAATATTGTATCTTTGCACTTAAACGGGAATGACATATGATTACGAAAGACACTCTCTTACAAGTAATTTACGAGCAAAGGAGAATACCTTCGGAGGATGTAATCCGTAGGAATATAGACTCCAATCTGTTGATGGCGCCGGAAATAATCGTCATCACCGGAGTGAGACGTTGTGGGAAATCAACTTTGTTGAGGCAGATTCAGCAGCAACTTCATGATAAAGATTTTTATATCAACCTTGATGATGAGCGTCTGTTGAATTTCACGGTAGAGGATTTTCAGCAGTTGAATGAATTGTTTCACTCGGAATTTGGTGAGCAGCATACATACTATTTTGATGAAATCCAAAATGTCAAAGGGTGGGAGCGTTTTGTGGACAGACTGTATAATGCTGGCAATAAGGTTTTCGTGACGGGAAGTAACGCCAATCTGCTGAGCCGTGAATTAGGCACCCTGTTGACGGGTCGGCACATAACCATAGAACTTTACCCATTTTCTTTTGCCGAATTCCTTTCCTATCGCAAGTACCTTTATAGTAAGCAGGATTTTTACACAACCGAGGGTCGTGCCCGAATGAACCGCTATTTCTTGGAGTATCTTGGCATGGGTGGTCTGCCGCAATATCTTAGAAGTGGAAATACTGCATTTCTGAAGTCGCTTTATACTGACATCGTTTTCCGTGACGTGATTGTTCGCAACGGTATCACTGCCGAGACAGCATTGCGGGAAATGATATACTACCTTGCAAGTAATGTCACCCATCCGTTTACGTACAATTCTGTGGCCAAGAATATCGGAGTAAAGAGCATGGAAACGGTAGCGAACTGGATATCCTGTCTAGAGCAGACATACATGGTGCGCTGCCTAAACAAATACACCCCCAAAGTGGGTGTACAGATACGGAGCCCCAAGAAACTGTACTTTATCGACAATGCTTTGGCTGGGCAGGTGGGTTTCAATCTCAGCAAAAACCAGGGTCTGTGGCTGGAGAATGCAGTAGCTATCGAATTGCAGCGCCGTGGAGCGGATTTTTATTATCATAGCAATGGCCACGAGTGTGACTTTGTTTTGCGTTCAGGGAATACCGTTACACAGGCAATACAGGTCAGTGCTGTCATGGATCAGCCCGACACTCGCAAGCGTGAACTGGATGGAATAACATCTGCAATGGATGCATACGGATTACAGCTGGGCACAATCGTTACGCTCGACAGACGTGAAACAATAACAGATTCCCAAGGTCGGCAGGTGGAGATAATCCCTTGCTGGCAGTGGATATTGGATGAAAGAATATGAAGCACATTGAAATAATCAACGGACCCAATCTGAACCTCACGGGCAGGCGTGAGCCAGATATTTATGGGCGTGTCACCATGGAAGAGATGGTGGCCGACCTGCGCAGCCGTTTCCCCGAAGCCGAGATAGGCTATTACCAAAGCAATGTCGAAGGCGAAATCATCAACCGTCTGCAAGAGGTGGGTTTCACCGCCGACGGCATCATCCTCAATGCCGGAGGCTACAGCCACACCAGCGTGGCCATCCACGATGCCATCGCCGCCATCACCACTCCCGTCATCGAGGTGCATATCAGCAACATCTTCGCCCGTGAGGAATACCGCCGCCATTCCCTCCTCAGCGATGTATGCCGGGGTGTGGTCTGCGGTCTCGGATTAGAGGGCTACCGTTTTGCTGTCGAGTCATTCCTAAACGACAGGCAGCAATGAGACGCCACCTTGCCATAATCGCTTTCCTTGTCACGGGATGCACCCTCTGGGCCAACGGCGACCCTGTAGCGACGTTCTGTGCCCTAACCCTCTCGCGCAACCCAATCGGTGTGCATGTCCCCGAGGTGCAGCTCAAAGACGAGCACCTCACCGTCACCCCCGTGGGCCGCTACACGCTGGTGCGGGTTGAATATCTCCTCTACAACAACAGCAAGAAGGACTTTGTCAACCTTCCCTATGGTTTCCCCATCGACTATTACCGTCACGGTTCCGAGCGTTGGGCATCCCTCGACGGCAACTCCGAGAGCGTGGCCGAAGTAGGCTGGCGTGACGACTACATCACTGAAGTCGCCTTTACCCTCAACGGCATCCAGCTTCCCTTCCAAATCTCTGCCGACAGCCTGCTGAAGGCAGGTCGCCCCCTCCTCACTCCCGCCGAGGCGGCCAAAGACAAGAATGGCGACCTCTTCGATACCCGCCTCGACAGCATCAACTACGCCCTCTACGAGTACGAGAGCGACCTCTTGCGCCGTTGGTATTACACCCGCCTCAACATCCCTGCCGGCAAAGCGGTCAAACTGGTGGTGCAATACCGCGTTGAAAATAGTTGCACGGTGAGTTTGCCCCAACAAGATGCTCAGGTCAGTCAGTCACGTGGGAACTGCCGTTTTGCCTACGACTTCTCTCCCGCCTCCTACTGGGGCAATGGCAAGGCAGAGACCTTCGCTGTGCTGGTCGATGTCTCGCGTGTGCGCACCGGGCGCAATTTAGAGGACACAAACAGCTGTGTTCCCCATGGCCTCTCTATGCGCAAGATAAAGGGCGACCGTTGGCACTACACCTCACGCAACTTCGACCTTGCCAAGGCCGAGCCATTAAACTTATACTACTGGTTCAAGAATGAACCCGCCCGCCTCACCGACCTCTTCAACCACCGCATCTCCCCCGACCGCTACACCGTTGAGGTGAGTGGCTCCGACCCCAAATATCCCGCCGCTAACCTGTCGGACATGGACCTTGGCACCACCGCTGTGCTCCTTCCGGACAAAGCCGACTCGCTCCATATCACCGTCCATTTCAAACAGCCCACCAAGGTGAAGACCATCGTCTTCTACAACGGCTACTGCAAGAGCCCCGACACGTGGCACGCCAACAGCCGTGTTGCATCCATGATGGTCTATGACACCTGCTGCTGCGACCGGTGGCACACACCGCTCTTTTGCGACTATTACAACCCTTCGCCCGATTACTTCAAAGGCTTTGAGTACCTCCCCAAGCAGCTCCGCGCTACCGCGCCCGTCGACTTCACCTGGCAGGGGCTCACCGATGCCGCCGAAATCATCCACATCTCCGACTACTACGGCAACAAACCTGCTACCGAATTGTATTTTGCCATCGCCGCAGTGGCCAAAGGCAACAGATACAGTGATATCTGCGTCTCTGAGATAGTCCTTCTGGGAGAGTAGGAAGCCATCTTTCTCACTTTTTTTTCAATAGCGGTGTAAGATTTTGCTCGTTCATGCGACTACTAAGTATGAAACGTCAATCAAAGGAAATATCGCAATTCGAAGCCGACTATCTGCCTCTTCAGCCCGCCATGCAGCGCATGGCCGAGCGCCTTCTGGGCAATGAGGATGAGGCCGCCGACGTGGTGCAGGATTGTTTTGTAACCCTTTGGTCCGAACGCGAAAGCCTGAAAAGAGTACTCAACCGCGAGGCTTGGTGCATCACCTTGGTCAAGCGCCGCTGTGTCGACCTCATGCGGCGTCGCCGTCCCTCGGTCAGCATCGACGCTCTTGCCGATGTGGCCGACGAGGATTTCTCCGACCGCGACGAATTGCAGCAGCTGGCCGTCACACTCATTGGCCGACTGCCTGAGCGTCAGCAACAAGTGTTGCAAATGAAACACTTCGATGCTGTCGATACAGCCACCATTGCCCGCACGCTCCATATCACCGAGGGCAATGTCTACACCATCCTCTCCCGTGCATACAAGTCAATTAAACAAATGCTTCTAGACTATGAAAAAGAATAGCAACACCCCGCCGACGCTCGAGGACCTCCTGTCGTCGATAGAACATCAAGGCCGTGATGCCCGCCGTCGCGAACAAATCATGGCGATGCTAGAGCGCATGGCCGCCGAGGAGTCCGCCGCCCGCCGCCACACTGTGCGCCTGTGGACAGTGCGTGTGGCAGTGGCCGCCAGTGTGATGGGCATCATCATGACTGTCGCCCGTTTGATGCAACCCCAACCGCAGCCTGTGGGCTCCCAGATGGCCCAGGCTCCAAGCATTGTTCCGCCTGTTCTCCATAGTGATTCTGTGCTGCGCTCATCCGAAACGGCCACGGTGTCGCCAACCCAAGCTCCGGTCACCCTGCAGCCTTCGGCCGCATCAGATACGCTTCCCCGTATGGTTCATACTATGGAAGGTGAAAGCTCCGAGGCGGCGGCTCCCATGCTAGTTCATCCCATGCCCGCGCAGTTTTTGGCCGAGGCCGAGATGGCGGCTCTCCCCGACGGGGACATCCGTTCACTCCAACAGCCGCAAATGCCCCTCGAGACTCTAGCCCAGTCCGAACCTGCCACTGCTCCCGAGGCTCCCCAGGACGACACTCCCGCCGTCAAGACCAAACCACGCGGCAATTCCTTCTTCAAACTGTTCGAGCCTAAACCCAGCATGATGGAAGGTACAATGTTGGCATTCCATATAATTTAGTAACATCCATTAAAATACCCATATTATGAAACACCTATCCGTCATTGTCGCACTTCTTGTGCTCGCCACCAATGTCCACGCGCAGGCCGATACCTCGGCTACCGGTGCCTGCGCCGATACCACCAACGAAAAGGCTTTCAATCTCACTCTTGGTCTGCAGGCATGTCCTACGTACTTCTTCACAAATAACACCCGTTCCCCATACGAAAGCCGTTGCGGATTCTCGCTCCAGATTCCGCTTTTGGTCCAATGGCAGATTTCCCCGCACTGGGGGCTGGCATCGGGACTTCGCTACGACTTCAATTGGAACCCTCTCTATTATAATGTTGAACCCGCTGCCGACCAAGGCCTTCAATTCCTTTCCACTCCTACCACCTCCACGCAATATTCCCATCTTTTCTGCAGCTATCTCGGCATCCCTCTTCACGTTAATTGGTATCCCTGGCCCAAATACAGAAACGACCTCTGGCTTACCTTCGACATTTTTGCCGCCTATGCAGTCAATAGCCATTTCGTCATTAAGAACCACCAGGTGGAATCGTCGGGGGACAACCTTTCCATCTCCACACAGCGACAAACCGTCAGCTCGCCCATTCAGCCTTGGAAGCTCGAATTGGGCCTCACCGTCGGCACCAACCGCTTGGGCTTCATCCATGGCGTAAGAGTGTTCACCAACTGCCTGCCCACCTACATCGACCCTTCCACCCACAATGCCTACTACACCTCCGGAATTAGTGTCTATTTTTAATCATATCTTCAAAAAATACCTTATCATGAAAAGAACCTTATCCCCAACCGGCAAATCTACCATGCTTGCCCTCGCTTTCTTCGTCGTAATGACTTTTGTCGGCCTCACGGCAGCCCATGCACAGAACGACACGCTCAATCCGCTCCTTTCCACCACAGGCCCCAACGTGTTGGGTGCGGGCCGCATACAGTGGAGCAGTTCGCTGGACTACTACCACCTTTCTCAAAAATACAATCAGGCACAGCCCCTCATGGCAACCAACAGCTTTGGCGCCACCACCAGCCTGCGGTTTGGCGTCGGCAACCGGGCCGAGCTCTCTCTCAATGTCTCCGGTGCCTACTCCCGGTTCTTTCCCCAACGCCTAGACATCACTCCCTCCAATGCCCAGAATTACTACCCGTCGGTTGGGGTCAAACTCCTACTGAACGAGGGTAGAGGCTGGCTGCCCAAAGTATCATTCTACACCCACGTGGGTCTGGCCATTGGTCAGAATGCCTATCAATCCAACCAGTGGTTCAAACAGGTGCAGCCCGAAATAGGCCTCATGTTCCGCAACAACCTGGGTGGCGGCTATGTGCTCGACTATTCCTTGGGCTATATGTGGAACGCCCTCTCCGGTCCCGGCATCGATATAAAAAACCAGATACAATACTCCATCTTTGCCCGCAAACTGGTTGGCGACCGCTACACCTTCGGCGTGGGCTTCGGCAACAACAACAGCGCCCATCGTTTTGCCGGCGACCTGGAATTCCGCTATCTTGCCAACCCCAACCTCCAACTTTCGGCACGTCTGGGAGGCACCTTCGGGTTCCAGTCAACCGACTATTCTGCCCAGGCCCATGCCCTCTTGGGTGTCCATTGGACCCTCCGGTAGGTCGACCGAACAGGCGACCCATAACACACATCCACTGGAGTCGGGCACGGACTGCAACAAAAACCCATCCGGCCAACTCCGGTGGCTTTCTTTTTTCCGACGGGCTCCGCCCATACTGCCAGCCCTAATCACCCACCCCGGGGCCGATACCATTAGTGTAAAGGTTTTGGTTTTAAAAAGATTTATTATCACAGCCTCGAAGAGGCTGAATATCAATAACACCGTACAAGCAATATACGGTGTCGCGACCGAATGGGAGCAACATCGTTTATTGCGCAGTGCGGTGACAGAATATACTCACTCCTAGCGTCCCGAAAGGACGCGACAATGAAAAGGTTTTGGAAAAAACAGTCATGTGTTGTACTAGAGCGAGTGTAGAGTGGGTTTATCTGGATATGGCATGCGCTTTTACAGGGGTGCATATTGGCCACCCAAGGGTTGAATAATTGGACAAATACCATCCGCCCGCAATCAAAATTGGCGAATGGTAAGTGTGTGATAACATGTGTTCTAACGAACTAATCTTTGTCGGTAGTAGGATAAATCAATTATTTTGTGTATTTTTGCAAATCGTTTTTTGTGATACAGTCACAAATACAATACTAACAATACGTCTAATAAATAATAACATGTTATGAGAAAAACAAGATTTATTATTTTTGCCATGCTGCTTGCTTTGGGTTGCAACAGCGCCAACGCCCAGATGTTTAACTTTGCAGACAACAACCACCATTTCACTCTTGGCGTCCAACTCGGCCAAGCCGGTGTCAATACCGACTACAGCGGTTTTGGTTGGGGTATCAGCACATCGTTGTATGGTGTGTATGTAGATTTCCTGTGTGCAGGTCCCAAGCATCGTAACGACCATCATGTCAATAGTTCACGTCCCAGCGACCACGAGGCTTTTGCCATCAATGTGGGCTATCAGATCCCCGTCACTTCGTGGTTGCGCATTGCCCCCATCATCGGCTATTGCCAAACCAACTACGGCTATACCGATATGAGCACCGTGCGTATCCATGTGTCCGGCAGATCCCACAGGGGCAGTATCTACCACGACTACTATCCACAGCAGCGTTTCCACGATTTCAACTATGGTGCCGGCCTTTTCATCCAGCCGTTCAAATACTTTGAAATCTATGGTGTCTACACCTCCCGCGCCATCTATGGTGGCTTTGCGCTCAACCTCAGCGCTTTCGCCGGCGATAAATAACATCCGCACCACTATCCCATAAGAGGGCGTCCCGCAAAGGATGCCCTTTTTCCTTTTCTAGCCCCACCGCCCGTCCAGCAGTCTTCCCCCGTCAATGCCTACTGGCTGATGCTTTCAATTTTCAAACAACAACTGTTTGTCCGTTACATGATATCTCCGCATCCATTGGGATAAGGGTAGTTCAGAAATATGGTGGGTTCTATAAATTCTGTATATATGTCGCGTCCCTTTGGGACGCAGTTCTCAGATGTCTGAATGTAACGGCACTGCGCCTTCGGCTTGTACCGTGTTAAGAATAGTCTCACCTCTCCGAGGTGATTAATCGAAGTCCCCGTATGTAATCGATGCTCATACCTAGAGCATTGGCATTAAAACCCCAACCAGTTTTATCCATCCTCCATTCCGCTTCGCCATCAACTCACATTCTAGTAATGCCTTACAAAATAGATGATTACCTGTACGGTTAACAGGACCTTAATAAGAGGTGGGGACAAGCTCAATAGTAACCGAAGCTGGAACGGTGTGGGAAAGGCGCGGCAGGGATAGTCAAATGTGATTTGAAAAAAGCAATCAAGGTCAAGGTGTTGGGTATCTTTGAGCCCAGAACCGTTGTGTTGTTGAAGGGAACTGGACTTCTCGCTATACACTAGTGCTTTCTAGCTTAGAGGGGATTTCTTTTTTTGCTATGTTGGAAAAAAGTTGTATCTTTGCAACGTCAAACACCCGAAGCCCGCAAGGGTAGGGGGTGGGAAACAGGACATATTAAAAAGACGTTGTAACAGCGTTTTATCTGCGGCTATTCTGAACTTCGCAACTTCAATTGACTCCGCAATAACGCAATGTTCAATGTCCATGTAGAGGCATATAGTATTTTACTATATACCGTCAGCGTGGGCTTCGGCATTGCTTATTCTGAGTCAAGGGCAATGCGAAGGCCTAGAATAGCGGGATAAGCAAAGTAGCAGATTCCCGCGCTTCTTTTTATATATCCTACAAACAAAACTGCACTTACTATGGCGCTTAGGGAATCACCGCCACTAATGGTCGAGTCCAAAGCGTATTATAAATGGCAGAAAAAAATAAGTATGGTCAGTATTTTACGATAAGGTTAATTGCTGATTTTATGGTTACTCTAATATCTCACTCCAAGGATAGTAGGGTATTAGAACCATCGTGTGGCAAAGGTGTATTCCTTGACCAATTGATTGAACATGGTTTTACAGATATCTCCGCATATGAAATAGATAAAACGTTAGATGCTAAATATAACTTTATAAAGTTTACAAGTTTTCTATCTGTTTCATTAGAAGAAAAATATGATGTAATTATAGGTAATCCTCCGTATATTAGATGGAAAAATATTGAGCCGGAGTTAAAGGTAGAACTGGAAAACAATGAATTATGGAACAGGTATTTTAATAGTCTGTGTGATTATTTATTTATTTTCATATTAAAAAGCATAGAACATTTAAAAGAAGGAGGTGAGCTAATTTTCATTTGCACTGAGTATTGGATGAATACGACTCATTCTGTATCATTGAGAAACTATATGTGTCAGAATGGCTATTTTACAGAGATATATCATTTCAAAGAGACACCACTATTTGAGAAAGTTACAGCATCGTTTATAATATTTAAATATGTAAAATCGAAAGAAAGAAAGGATAGTGTATGTCTATACCAGTATAACAAGGAGAAAGGACTACCTACAGTTGAAGAATTACGGAAAGGATCTTGTTTTGATAGATATACTATTCCACATTTTAAAGAAAATAGTCGTTGGGTGCTAGCAACGAAAGAAGTACAAGACAAAATAATGAGATTTGAAAACGTATGCGCTAAATCATGTGGCACCCTTTTTGAAACTGAATTATACAGGATTGGTGAATATTGTGACATTGGTAATGGAATGGTATCAGGATTAGATGTCGCCTTCCAGATAAATGATACTTCCAAATTAAACACATGTGAAAAGGACTCTTTAATATCAGTTCTGAAAGCGAAGGATTTGTGTTCATATATACATAAATCTACAACAAACTATATTTTTATACAAGAAGAAATAACTACTGAACAATTTGAAATAAAGTATCCTCACTTTGTAGAACATTTTAGACCATATCTAGATAAATTAAAATGTAGATATAGTTATAATAGAGTTATTCCCTATTGGGAATTTGTTTTTCCTCGTAATCAAAAACTATTTGAGAGACACGAGTCTAAAATCTTTGTTCCATGTAAAGAGAGAATTTCAAATAAAAATTATTTTAGGTTTTGCTATGCGTCACAAGGAGTTTACCCTACTCAGGATGTGACTGCTATTTATAGGAAAGCTAAAACAAGGGAATCAATCGAATACATCTTAGCATATTTAAACAATGAACGAGTGTTTGAATGGTTGGTGTTAAATGGAATTGTTAAAGGTGCGATAGTTGAGTTCTCGGAAGCCCCAATAGCATCAATACCTTTTAGACCAATAAAATGGGATGATGAAAAAGAAGTTATTTTGCATGACAAAATAACAGATGAAGTAAAAAAATACCGTACAACATCTTCTGATAGTAGCATAAATAATATTAGTTGTCTCTTTAATAGTTTGTTCAATGAATAAAGTGGATTTTTCAACAGTGGTATCTTCGGTGAAGAACCAAACTGTAGACAGGCCAAATAAGGCATCAGCAGGAACTCTTTCTGGTCACGCTGCTGGTGAGCCTTTTGAGAAAAGAGTGTATCATATACTAAAGGAGATGTACTCAAATAATATCTTCAAACAATATGAGTATCTAAATGACATTTTTTTGTGTCATCCTAAACATATTACTGTAGAGCAAAGATATGCCTTATTAGATTCACCTACGGCATTATTCTTGTTAAGCCGAGGGGATAAAGCCACAAGGGAATGGTCACCTGCAAATATTTTTGAAGAAAAACAAAATGACACGGCAGATATCTTATATTATGAGAATGGGTTTTATGACATTATCGATGTAAAGACAAGAAATGTAAGTAAATCGGCTCAACCTCCCAACATCATATCTGCATATAAGTTGGCTAGGATGTGCGCTTTAATGATTGACAATGAAGAGTATGATAGTATAAATATTGATTATGTTGAAATTGACTGGGTGGAAAAAGATTCATACTTAATATGTACAAATGCTCATCATGGCGACTTGTTTAAGGCAAATCCAAAAGAATTGTATATCAATTGGGCTGCTGCAATGCAAGTACAATTTCATGTTTGCGAATTGGATCAATCATGGAATGGTACGAAGGAGGAATGGGCAAGGTGTTATATAAAAGAATTTGTTAAAAGTGCCGAACACAGATGTGAAAAAATGCGTGAAACGTATGTATTGCCATTCTTGAAGTATATTAATAATTAGAGTACATTAAATTAGGGATTTGTTGATTGTGGAGGATAGAGCGTAGAGCAAAGTGGTGACGGTTTATGATGAGCTTGGTCGTGTGTTTGCCACAAATGTGATGAGGAGGGCTTGCTGTAGCGGTTTGATGTCCCCACCGCAGGAACACTTCTGATTCGGATTGGCGACTCGCCTGCCCGCAGGGTTGTAGTGGTTCGGTGATTGTTTTTTAACTATTTGCCCATTATGTCCCAGATGGGGACGGAAGAACACAGGCAGGGGTGTAAACCCCTGCACAATGATAATGATTAAACGAAACCCCGAAGGGGTGACACGCTATGCCTTGTTGGCGGTCTGTCGCCCCTTCGGGGCTTTATTTTATTGCAATGATGAACGGGGGTGCAACCCCCGTCTGTAATCAGCCAGTCCTTCGGACTTACCGACTGCTCGGATATTGTACGTTAGGGTGGGTTTGCAATTTGCAATCTGGTATATTTATTTCCGGCAGGGTGGTGTTTCGGTGATTATTTGATGGACTATTTGTTCATTAAGTCCCCAACGGGGACGGAAGAACACAGGCAGGGGTGTAAACCCCTGCACAATGATAATGATTAATCGGAACCCTGAAGGGGTGACACACTAAGCCTTGTTGGCGGTCTGTCGCCCCTTCGGGGCTTTATTTAATTGCAATGATAAACAGGGGTTGCACCCCCGTCTGTAATCTGCCAGTCCTTCGGACTTTTCGTTTGTTGTATGTTATGGCGGGTTTGCAATTTGCAACCTGGTAAAGTTATCTCCGGCAGGGTAGTGGTTCGATGATTATTGATGAACTATTTGCCCAATAAGTCCCCGACGGGGACGGCAGAACACAGGCAGGGGTGTAAACCCTTGCACAATGATAATGATTTATAGGAACCCTGAAGGGGTGACACGCTAGACCTTGTTGGCGGTCTGTCGCCCCTTCGGGGCTTTATTTAATTGCAATGATAAACAGGGGTTGCACCCCTGTCTGTAATCTGCCAGTCCTTCGGACTTATCGACAACTCGGATGATGTTTGTAAAGGCGGGTTTGCAATTTTCAATCTGGTATTTTTATCTCCGGCAGGGTGGTGGTTCGATGATTATTGATGAACTATTTGTCCATAAAGTCCCCGACGGGGACGGCAGAACACAGGCAGGGGTGTAAACCCCTGAACAATGATAATGATTAAACGGAACCCTGAAGGGGTGACACGCTACGCTTTGTTGGCGGTCTGTCGCCCCTTCGGGGCTTTATTTTTTCGTATCAATGATCGGGGGTTATACCCCCGCCTGTAATCTGGCAGTCCTTCGGACTTGTGGATTGTTTGTTTGTTGTATGTTATGGCGGGTTTGTAATTTGCAACCTGTTATATTTAACGCCTGAAGGGTGGTGGTTTTGTGGGTGCCTGTGCGAGATGGAAATCCACAAAAGTTGCTATATTCGTGGAATCAAATCCACAAAAGTTTAAACTTTTGTGGATTTGATTCCATAAAAGTTGTATCTTTGCATTGTAAAATACTGCTATAATGATACAGAGAATATTACATAAGGATATTGAAAGCCAATTATTTAAAGGTAAGGCCATCGTGCTGATGGGAAGTCGGCAAACAGGAAAAACGACGCTCTTGCGACAGATATTTGAGAATTCGGATGATGTTTTGTGGCTTTGGGGTGACGATGTGGACACTCAGGCGATGATGGAGAACATGACGGCGGCACGGATGTATAGCCTTTTGGGTGAGAAACGTGTTTTGGTGATTGACGAGGCTCAACGAGTGAAAGATATCGGGCTGCGGATGAAGGTCGTTACTGACCAGATGCCGGATGTACAGCTTGTTGCAACAGGAAGTTCTTCTTTTGAGCTTGCCAACCGTCTGAATGAACCGTTGACAGGCCGCAAATGGGAGTATAAACTCTATCCGCTCAGTTTCGGCGAGATGGTTGCCCACCATGGTTTGTTGACAGAGAGGCGGCTACTTCCCCATAGGCTGGTTTATGGATACTATCCGGAGGTGGTGACCTCGGTCGGCAACGAGCAAAGAGTGCTGAAAGAGTTGACGGATAGCTATCTGTATAAAGATGTGTTGACACTGGGACAGGTTAAGAAGTCGGATAAGATGGTGGCGCTCATGCAGGCATTGTCTTATCAGGTGGGGTCACAAGTGTCGTATTCCGAATTGGCAAACACGGTGGGGATTGATGTCAAGACCGTGGAGTCGTATATTGATGTGCTTGAGAAGTCATACATTATTTTCCGTCTTCCATCATTCAGCCGCAATATGCGGAATGAGCTTAAGAACAGCAAGAAAATCTATTTCTACGATAATGGCATACGCAATTCGCTCATTGCAAACTTTTCTCAGGTTGAGATGAGGACCGATGTGGGGGCCTTGTGGGAGAATTTTATTGTTTCGGAGCGGCTGAAGTACAATGACTATACTCACCGTTGGTGTAACCGCTATTTTTGGCGAACCCGTGAGCAGAAAGAGATAGACTATCTGGAGGAGTGCGATGGGGTTTTGAGTGCTTTCGAGTTTAAGTATAATCCACGAAAACACACCCCTGTCCCCAAGGGCTTTGCCGAGAATTACAAAGATGCCAGTTTCATGGTTGTAACTCCCGAGAATATGGAGGAGTTTATTTTGCAATAGAGGATTGGCATCAGAAATTCCCCGACGGGGAAGGCAGAACACAGGCCGGGGTGTAAACCCCTGCACAAATGGTAATGATTAATCGGAAACCCGAAGGGGTGACACACTAGCCTAGTTGGCGGTCTGTCGCCCCTTCTGGGCTTTGTTTTGTCGCAATGATAAACGGGGGTTGCACCCCCGTCTGTAATCTGACAGTCCTTCGGACTTATCTACTGCTTGGATGAGGTATGTAAGGGTGGGTTTGCAATCTAGTAGGTATACCAATCGCAGGGTGGTTGTGAGTTCCAATTCCTTGTTTCGGTCGTATAATATCATGATTCTCCCTTGTGTTTTAGTATTTTGAAATACTATATTTGTAATGCATTATTTATTAAAATGATAAGCAATCGTATTTATTGTATATCTTGCTATAAAGATAGTGTTTTTTGTAACAAACAATCTTTTCTTGAAAAAAAAGAATGATAGTAGTATCTTTCCTTTGAGATGGTTGAGGTAGCGAGTTTGAGAATAAACCAAATCGGTTATCAGTCCGACATTTCAATCAATTTTGTCTATTTCCAGTCTGTTTATGCCATATCAGCATTTCTTTATGATCCATGACGTTACTTGGACTCGGCATAGCAAGCGAGCTATCTCTGCTCTCGCTTTACTCAATGTTCGCTAGTGCTGTGCTCAATCTGCTCGAAACAAATACCAATCTGATATAAACTCTAAGGACCGATTTGGGGTTGAAGAAGTCCTTGATAGGCATTAGGACTGAGGTGATAAGGCTGTTTAGGAGAGAAGGCAAGAGGGGATAATTGGGGATGAATGGAGAAGGTTGGTTGTGCTATAGGTAAGTTGAGGATTTTTACAAAAAAGTGTTGTCTATCTTTGCAGTCGGAACAGAACGTATGGAAGATGTTTAAGGATGTTCTGCTTCAGAGAGTTCTTTGATATATTGAGTTTCGGTTTAGCTCATATAGGTGGGTTTTATAAATTCTGTATATTAGTCGCGACCCTTCGGGACGCAGTTCTCAGAGGTCTGAGTGTCACGGCACTGCGCCTTCGGCTTGTACCGTGTTATTAATAGTTTCACCTCTCCGAGGTGATTAATAGAAGTCCCCCTATAATCAAAGCGAAGCCGGGGGGGACTCCGCTTTGATTAAGGGTGTGTATCTGGATTGCTATTGCCGGAGGAGGCTGTCGGTGGGCCAGTTTTGGTACCAGAGTTCGCAGGCGCCGTTGGGGTTCTCTTCGAGGAAGACGCCGACACTGCCGTTTTTGAGTAGTGTCATTGAGGAGTAGACCGAAGGGCCGTCGAACAACAGCACGGGGTCTTGCCACGTCTCGCCCTCGTCATAACTTACGAAGATGCTCACGTCGCGGCGTTCCATTGAGTTGGGGACGCTGTGAAGGAGGATGTTGCGGCTGTCGCCGCGGTCGGTGGCGGCCACTCTCAGCATGTCGCCGTTGCAGGCGTTGGTCTTCAAGCAGTCCCAGCGGCCCTGGGTGCCCCAAGTCTCGCCGCCATTGGTAGAATGGTTAAAGCCACGGGCACCGTTTTGGCGTACACTTATCAGTATCCGTCCGTCTACCAGTTCCATCAGTTTGGCCTCGTCGCCTCCGCTGTAGGCGCGGTTTGACACATGCCAGGTGTGCCCGTTGTCGTCGCTGTACACTACGAAGTTGTCTAGCGTGTTGCTGTTCTTGCGGCACATGGCAGCGGCAAACATAATACGTCCGGCATGTTCGCCACGGGTCAGCCGCAGTCCGTTGCCAGACCCGAAGAAAGAGGCTTTATAGTTTCTGCAAACGGTGTTGCTGGCCGCTGAGCCCCACAACTGGGCTGTGATGTCCTCGGGTTCGGACCATGACTGGCCTCCGTCGCTGCTGCGGCATACGAAACTGCGGATGGGGTCGGATTCGGTGGAGGCGAACAAGCCGTTCCCGCCAACGAACACGCAAACCACTTCACCGTTTCCGCACACCACCAGAGCCGCATCGCCGAAGCCGTGTTTGCGTCCGGTGCCGCGGGCTATGGTGACGGGTTCGCTCCAGGTTCGGCCGTTGTCGGTGCTGCGACGCGACACGATGTCAATGTCTTCGGGCAGGTCGGTCTCGTTGTATTTGCGGCGGTCGCAGGTGATGAGAAGCGAGCCGTCGGGCAGGCAACAGATGGCGGGAATGCGCCAGTTGGTGCTTCCGTAGTCACCTGGGCGGAAGAGGCATTGTTCGAAATAACGGATAGTGTCGGCTGGTGGTGGAGTCACGGGGGCCTCAGGCTGGTTTTTCTGGCATCCGACAAAAGAAAATGCCATTGCGATGGCCATCATTAAATACTTTATCATAACTTTGATTGTTTTATGAGGGTTTTGTATATGTTTTTTAATGTTGAGTCTGTTTGAAACGCAGATGATTTTTGGGCAGATGGGCACCGCGTTGAGCGTGTGGGGTGAGTCTATAATGGCTTTGCCGCTTTGGGGTTATTAGAAATAGATTCCCATGGGTGAGATGCTTTGTTTCGGTATTATTGTAACTGCGTTTTATTGTTGAGAGAGGATTGAAGCGACGGATGGGAAGAGTTGGGATGGGATGAAAAAAATGGTTAACCCAAATCGGTCATTCGGCCGACTTTTATACACTTTCTCACTTTTTCTAGTCTCTTTATGCCATATCAGCATTTCTTTCGGCATCTTGTCCACATCCCTGTCTCGCCGTAGCCCGCTACGTCTTCGCCAGTGATGCGGCCAATCTGCTCGAAACAAATACTAATCTGGCATAAACCCTAATGACCGATTTGGGTTTAATGGCGAGGAGAAAGGTCTTCGGCCATTAAACATTTTCTTCTATGAGATATTGTTAATACAGTATTGCTTTCAAGGACGGAAGCGGATGACATCGATAAGGCGGACGCCGTCGAGCCATACCGCGATGCACCCTACTATGCCTTCGGCATCGTCCCAGTTGTCGATGGGCTGGAGGGTGATGTCGTTCACGATTTCGAAATATTCGGGGTCGAAGCTTAGTTTTTCATCGAGACCGTTCACTTCGTGGAAAGAACTGAGGGTGTCCATCACCCAGAGTTGTACGGATTCCACATCCTCATATTCCGACATTTCGACGGCCTGTTGCAGGGTGGCGTAGATGTTGGGGGCGATGGCGCGAGCCTCCGGGCTGAGACGCATGTTGCGGCTGCTGAGAGCCAATCCGTCGTCGGCACGCACTATGGGGCAGGGGACCAACTCGATGGGGTATTTTATCTGTTCCAGCAGGTTGCGGATGATGGCTATTTGTTGGAAGTCTTTCTCGCCGAAATATGCGCGGTCGGGTTGGGTTAAGTCGAACAGGCGGCGCACCACAACGGCCACACCTGAGAAGTGGCCTGGGCGGCGGGGACCCTCCATCACCTCTTCGAGGGGGCCGAAGTGATAGACGGTTTCGACCTTTTCGGGGTACATCTCCTCGACCGAAGGCACAAAGGCGATGTCGGCACCGGCGGTGGTAAGCTTCTCAAGGTCGGCATCCACGGTGCGGGGATATTTGGCAAGATCCTCTTGGTTGTTGAATTGTATGGGGTTGACGAACACGCTCACCACGACGATGTCGTTTTCTTTTCGGGCACGGTTCACGAGCGACAGATGGCCATCGTGGAGGGCTCCCATGGTGGGTACCAAACCAATGGTTTTGTGTTCTTTCTTGGCTTGTTCTATGGCTGCGGTAAGTGCAGCGACGGTGGTGTAAGTATTCATGTTTGTTTATTGTTTGTTTTCGTCAGGGTTTTGGTCGGTAACATCCTCGTAGGGGCTGAAACCGTCTTCATCGGTATCGGTGTGTGGGTCGATAGACTGGCGGTCGGAGGGTTGGTATTTGGGGCGGCGGGTGAGGCGGTTGGGCAGTTCCAAGAGATAGTTGAACAAGGTGAGCAGAAGGCTGAACAACAGCGCGTCCCAGAAAGTCGCTACGTGGAAGCGGGGCACCAGGGCGGCCGCAAGCAGGATGATGACGGCATTGATTACCAAAAGGAAAAAGCCCATGGTGAAGACGGTGAAAGGCAGGGTGATGACGATGAGGATGGGGCGTATGAAATTGTTGAGCAATGCGATGATAGTGGCGGTGATGATGGCGGTGAGCACATTGTCGATAGTCACACCGGGCAGGATGTAAGTGGCCAGGATGGTGGCCAGCGTCATGACCACGACCTGGGTTACAAATCCCCCAAAGCCTGCATACATATTGCCGTTATTGCCCAAGGTTATTTTCATAGGTCTATTTCTCCTTTACCATAACGTATTACTTCCATCTCGCCTCCGGCGCAGTTGACCACTGTGGAGGGGAGGTCTTCGCCAAGGCCGCCATCCACAACCAAGTCCACGCGCGAACCCCAGGAGTCATGAATCAGTTCGGGGTCGGTGAGATATTCGGACTCGATTTCCTCGTCCACGCGGCGCACGGAGGTGCCGATGAGAGGGCAGCCTACGGCTTCGACGACGGCCTGCAGAATGGTGTTGGAGGGGACCCGAACACCGATGGTTTTGTTCGGGTTGAGATAGTTTCGCGGCACATTGGTGTTGGCATCCATCACAAAAGTGTATGGGCCGGGGAGGCATTGCTTGAGCAGGGAGAAAAGATCCTTGCTCATGGGGCGAACGTACTCCGAAGCCATACTGAGCGAACTGCACAGCATGGAATATTTGGCTTTTTTCAGAGAGAAACCTTTCAGTTGGGCGATGGTTTCGACTGAACGTTTGAATTCCATGCTGCATGCAAATGCATACAATGTATCGGTGGGCAGTACCACTATGCCACCCTGTTGCAGCAGGTCTGCTACCCGCCGCACTTCCCGTTGGTTGGGATTGTCGTTATATATTTTCGTAATCATTTGAGCCTGCAAAGATACAAACTTTTTTGTATATAGAAGCTTTTTCGTTATAATAAATAATTGTTTTTTCCGTTTTGGTATCATTATGAAGAAAATAATTGCATTATTCTTGTTCTTTTGTGCGGTGGGTCAGTGGAGTGTGCTCGAGGCACAGAACATAAGGTTCGGGAAGTATTTTGAAGATATGACTTTGCGCATCAATTATCACCGCATAGGCAACCGCCAAAGCGACACGATAAGGGTGCTTTCGGAAGAACGTATATGTGTTTGGCCGGGGTCGCTGACCCAACTTGTTGACCCATTTGACAATGGTGATTACTGCATTGTGGTAAAGGATGCCAAGAGTGGCAAAAAGCTATACAGCAGAGGATACAACTCGCTTTTTCACGAATACCGCGACACACCTGCGGGTGCCGACAGCGTGGCCACATTCGAGGAGGTGGTGCGGGTGCCTTGGCCCAAGAAAACGGTGGAGATTTGTTTCATGAAGCGGGGCGCCGACCAGCGGATGGCCATACAGTATAGATATCAATTCAATCCCGACTCAGCATTGACCCAGATGAAGCGGCGTTCGGTGCTGAGGGTGGAGAATGAACCTATAAAGCTGCAATATACTGGGGACCCACATCGTAAGGTTGATGTGGTAATAGTGCCAGAAGGCTATGGTCAGGCCGATAGCGCCAAGATGATGGACGACCTTCAGAAATTCTGCGGATACTTGCTGGGGCAGGAGCCTTTCAGGAGCAGGGCCAACGACTTCAACGTGTGGGGCGTGGCCAGCATGGGAGAGGCAACAGGCATCACTGACCCGGGCAAGGGTGTCAAGGTCAACAGTTTGGTGGGTTCCAGCTACAACACATTCGGGGCCGACCGCTATTTGATGACAACGCACCTTTTTCAGCTGCATGACGCCATAGGGTCAACCCCGTTCGACCACATCATTATCATGGCCAACAGTACTACTTATGGGGGAGGAGCCATCTACAATTTCTATGCTATGAGCTCGCTCAACGAGATGGCATACATGGTGTTGCCGCACGAGTTGGGGCATTCAATAGGAGGATTGGCCGACGAGTATGTAGACGAGGATTTGAGCTATGGCGATATGCACACACTGACACAAGAGCCAACAGAACCTAATATCACCACATTGGTGGATTTTGCGAGCAAATGGCAGAATATGCTGCCGGAAGGTACTCCTGTGCCAACACCTGCGGACGAGACGGTGCCCCGGCGCGAGAACGGACCGATGGGAGTATATGAAGGAGCGGGCTATCACGCCAAGGGAATATACAGGCCCACCATGCGGTGCATGATGCGCGACTATGCTCCTTTCTGTCCGGTATGCAGCCTACGACTTAACCAAGTGTTCGACTTGTATGTGAAATAGTGTGTTCCGGTATTAGAGATGATGAGTGCAGTCTGGGCTCGAGGAATGAGAAAGAAGAGAAATCCCTCTCTGCGCTCCGCCCTAAAACGGAACGAGAAAAAAATGTGTTGGAGATAATAATAAACCCCTGCCTTTCGCGTTATACACCAATATGTCACAACGGAAGATAAACATAGTTTTGATATTGCTCATGCTGCTAATGGTTTCGCTGGCTTCGTGCCGGAAGGAGGAGCAGCACGGCGGTGATGTGGAGAGACTTCAGTTCTCGTGCGACACTATGTCCTTCGACACGGTATTTACACAGATGGGCACTACCACACGCCAGTTCAAGGTGTATAACCGAGGCAGTGAGATTGTGGTGTTGGACGAAGTGACACTGGAGGGAGGGCGAGCCTCGCGGTTCAGGCTCAATGTGGATGGTGATACAAGCCTTAGTGCGCAAGATGTTAGGATAGACCCGGGCGACAGTATCTTTGTTTTTGTGAGGGCCAACATTAATCCTAACTTGGCAACTGAGCCATTCCTGATAGAGGATGCCATACTTTTCCGCAAGGGGAATAATGAACGCCGCATCCCCCTAACAGCTTATGGCCGCAACGCCGTTTATCACGTTCCGACAGACACGATTCATTATGCTGACGGAACCTACCCTATTGACAATTTCGGCAAACCGTATGCCTACAGCGTGATAAATTGCGAGCATTGGCAGCACGATATGCCGCATGTGATAGTGGGTTATGCCGTAGTCGACTCGAGGCAGACGCTTCATCTCAGAGAGGGCGACGAGTTATATTTCTGCGAGGATGCCGTGCTGTGGGTTTATGATAGTGCCACACTCGATGCCCGCGGGACAGAAGGGAGTCCGGTGCTTTTCACATCTGTGCGTCACGACGGATGGTATGGACAGTTGCCCGGGCAGTGGGGCTATATCTGGCTCTCGGCAGGAAGCCGCAATAATGTGATGATGAATACAGTTGTGGAGAACGCATTTGTGGGGATACTGGTGGATAGTTGTGTCAATGCCAACCCGACACTCAACATACGCAATTCGCAAGTGAGGAACCATTCTATGGCCGGTATTATTGGACAGACATCCCGGATATACGGAAGTAACTTGCTGGTAGTAAACTGCGGCCAGGCCACTGTGGCGATGCAATATGGCGGTAACTACCGTTTTGAGGGATGCACGTTTGCCGACTACTGGCGTTATAATGCCCGCAAGACTCCTTGTGTGGTTATTTCTAATTCTTGGGAAGTGAATGGAGTAGAATATGTGCGGCCCATGCAGGCGCAGCTTACTGACTGCATTATCTATGGCAACCGCACGGACGGCGAGCTTGGACTATATCTCAACTACAATGGGCCGGCCTCGGCTGTGTTCACGAACTGTCTGGTGCGTGGCGGAGAATGGGATGAAGACCCCAAGTTTATTGACCCTCAGGGTGGAGATTTTCACCTGATGGAAGACTCGCCTGCATGGGGCATTGGGTACCAATACGCGCAATCGGTTCAAGAGAAACACTAACAATTAAAAACAGAGGAACATGTACGAATATATATCCGGAACACTGGCCACCTTGACACCCGCCACAGCTGTAGTAGACAACGGTGGCATAGGATACATATTGCAGATCACACTGAACACCTATACCGCTATCCAGCAGGAGAAACAGGTGAAACTCTGGGTGCATCAGGTGATACGCGAAGACGCTCATCTGTTGTATGGATTTCATACAATGCGGGAGCGAGAGATGTTCAGACTGTTGCTCGCAGTGAATGGAGTGGGTGCTGCCACAGCGCGCATCATGTTGTCGTCCATTACGGTGGACCAGCTTACTGCTGCCATTGCGTCGCAAGATGCAAAGACGGTGCAACGCATCAAAGGCATTGGTCCCAAAACCGCCCAGCGCATAGTTTTGGAGTTGCACGACAAGGTGGCATTGGACGGTGAGGGCATAGCAGTGGCGATGCCAGCTACTAACCGGAACAAAGAAGAAGCATTGGGTGCATTGGTGATGCTGGGCTTTCCGAAAGCGGCAGCCGAAAAGGTACTGCAGTCGCTTGACGGGGAATTGTCGGTGGAGGAATTGGTAAAACAATCGCTTAAACGCTTGTAGAGTTACGAAATAATAACACTATCAGAAACAGGAAAGTGAAACATAACAGAACAATGGACAGGGTGTCGGCGCAGCCGGCATGTGTTTCCGGACCTTACGGGGGACGGAGGCATACATTGTTGTCGTGGGCCAAGATGATGGCCTGCATGTTTCTGTTCCTGTTCATGGGTGTGGCCAATACCATCTATGCCCAGACCCCCGACGAGGTGACCACCACAGTGGAATATGACGCAGAGAGCGGAGGATACACTAAAGTGACCAAGTTGGGAGATATGGTTATCAGCCGTGAGTATATGACGTTCGAAGAGTATCAGAACTATCAGATGAACGAGCTGATGAAGAAATACTGGAATGAACGTTCGTCGGTGGGCGATACATCGTCGGACGACGGATTGCTGAGCCGTATTCCCGGTTTCAACGAGATAAGCAAGAAGGTGGATGGATTGCTGGCCATCCCCAATATCAGCATCAATCCTTCGGGTAGTGCCGACCTCACATTCCAGATAGTCAATAACTACCGTAATGACCCTGTGCTCGATGCCAACCGACGCAGTGTCACTACTTTCGACTTTGATGAAAACCTCCAAATCAGCCTTAACGCAAAGATAGGTGACCTGTTCGATTTCGACATTAACTGGAACACTCAGGCCACTTTCGACTTTGAGAACAAAATCAAGCTTAAGTACGAAGGCAAGGAGGACGATATTCTGCAGTTGTTCGAGGCTGCCAATATCTCTTTCCCGCTCAACACCACGCTTATTCACGGTAGCCAGGAACTATTTGGTGTGCACACCAAGTTGAAGTTCGGCAAATTCACGGTCGATGCCGTGCTCTCGCAAAAAGAGACCAGTACCGAGAATATGAGGGTGCAGGGAGGCGCCTCAACCCAGGAGTTCCAAATAAGGGCCGACGAGTATGAGGAAAATCGCCATTACTTTGTGGCACAATACTTCTACGATACCTATAATCATACTATGTCCACACTGCCTACACCCAACACAAATATCAAGATTATCCGAATGGAGGTGTGGCGCACCAATGTGGGAGCTGCGGTTACCAATAACCGCAATATCCTTGCCTTGACCGATTTGGGCGAGAATAACCCAAGCAATCAGCAATTGGTGGGAGGGTATTCGGTTAAGCCTACCAACGGCAGCAACAACATCTTCGATTTGATAAACAGAGGGGCCATCAGAAGTGTGAATAACATCACCTCGTATATGCAGAGTATTGGCTTTACGGCTGGAACCGACTACGAGAAGGTGGAAAGTGCTCGTTTACTCAACAGCTCGGAGTATACTTATAATGAGCAATTGGGCTTCATAACCCTGAACCAACCGCTCAGTGCAGACCAGGTGCTGGCTGTTGCCTTCCAGTATCAGGTGATTGGTGACACGACGGTGTATCAAGTTGGAGAGCTGACCACCGATGGTATCAACGACCCCAACACGTTGGTGGTGAAATTAATAAAAGGAACAGGTGTGGATACCAAGAGCCCTTTGTGGAAGTTGATGATGAAAAATGTCTATTTCCTGCGCAGTACTCAGATAGGACGGGAGAATTTCCGTCTCAACATATTGTATGAGAGCCGTGAAGGAGGTGTCGGAATAGGCTATTTTACCAGTGGTCCCAAGGAGGGTATTCCGCTGATTGAACTTTTTGGGCTGGACCGCATGGATGCCTCTCAGAACTACTATTATGCCGACGGTGTGTTCGACTGGTTCGATAGTGCAGCGTTCAAAGGCGGAACCATCCAAGCTTCATCGGGTCGTATATTCTTCCCATACGTCGAACCTTTTGGTAAAGACTTGCGTAACCTTTTGAATAACGACGAGTTTGCCAACGAGTATTGTTTCGATTCGCTTTACACAATGACAAGGACTTTAGCCCAGCAATATGCCGACCGTAACAAGTTCTATCTGGAAGGCTATTTCTCCAGTACGGTCAGTGGGGAGATTTCGCTGGGATACAGTGTCTCCCCGGGTTCGGTCACTGTGACAGCCGGAGGTGTGCCATTGATCGAAAATGTGGACTATACGGTGGACTACACAATGGGAACCGTGCGTATTGTGAACGAAAGCATACTTTCGAGCGGCACCCCCATTAGCGTGAGTAGTGAGAATAACTCGTTCAGCATGATGACCAAGACTATGGCGGGCGCTCATATCAACTATGAAATACAGCCCGACTTCAATATAGGGGCAACTTTTATGAATCTGCGCGAGAAGCCGCTGACACAGAAGAATAACTTTGGCGATGAACCAACAAGCAACAGCATCTGGGGGTTCGACCTGAATTATAGACATGAAGCTCCTTTCATCACCAAGTTTGTCGACATGCTTCCCGGCATCGATACAAAGGCTCCATCCAATCTCACCCTCTCGGCCGAATTTGCTCAATTCATCCCCGGCCTTGCATCGACAGGCAATAAGGAAGGGTCTGTAACCTATATAGACGATTTCGAGGGAGCCAAAAGCAGCATTGACCTCAAAGGCATCACCTATTGGCATCTGGCCAGTACGCCACAGGACTATATGCTCTCGGTTCCCATGTTCCACGAATCTCATCCATCCAGTGGGCTGGCATATGGTTTCAACAGAGCTAGATTGGCTTGGTATCGCATTGACAACACTTTCTATACTAGTGACTGCCCAAGGAATATCAATGAGGATGACCGTTCCCGTCCTTACGCCCGACGCATTGCAGAGCAGGAGGTGTTTCCCAACAAACAGTTGGCACAGGGCTCAGTCACCAATATTTATGAACTCAATCTGGCATTTTACCCCGAAGAGCGTGGTCCTTACAATTATGATGTTGCGCCCACGCCTTTCAGTGCAGGCCTTTCTCCTGATGGTAAACTGAATCGGCCTGCAAGTCGTTGGGGTGGCATTATGCGTGAATTAGACTATACCGATTTCGAGACCCAGAACATCGAGACATTGGAATTCTGGCTGATGGACCCCTTTATAGAGAATCCGGGTCACTCGGGTGGTAAATTGTATATCAATCTGGGTGACATCAGCGAGGACATACTCAGGGATGGCCGCAAGAGTTTCGAGAACGGTTTGCCCACAAGCGAGGAGATCAGAGGTGTGGACACCACCATTTGGGGACGTGTGCCCAATACTCAACCTATAGTGAATGCATTCGACAATAATGAATATTCCCGCAAGTATCAGGATATTGGCTACGACGGTTTGAGCAGCTCGTTCGGTAGTACCGATGAATACTCGTTCTTTGAAGATTACCTGAACGAGATAGCATTGGTGCACGGCACCTCGTCGCAGGCCTACCAATTGGCCTCCGCCGACCCCTCGGCTGACGATTTCCACTACTATCGTGGCACTGACTACGATAATGCTGATGTCAAAATCAACGACCGCTATAAATATTACAACAACCCAGAAGGCAACTCTAAAGTGGATGCCGACAATACTGAGACCTATACCACTGCCGCAAGCCCCTACCCCAATGTGGAAGACATAAACAAGGACAATACCTTAAGCGAGGGTGAAAACTATTACCAGTATGTTATCGAGCTCGATCCCATGAAGATGGTTATCGGGGAGAATCATATTGTTGATATCCAAGAAGCCGAAAATATAATGTTGGCCAATGGCTCAACCACTTCGTGCAGATGGTACCAATTCCGTATTCCTATCCGAGAATACGAACAGCTGATTGGTAAACTCAACGGTTTCCAGTCGGTGCGCTTTATGCGTATGTTTTTGAAAGATTTCGAAGAACCCATCATCCTGCGTTTCGCCACTCTGGAATTGGTCTATTCCACTTGGCGCAAGTATAGTGAAGACCTTCTGCAGCCCGGCGACTACCCCACAGGAATCGGTGCCAACACCTCATTCAGTATCAGCACCGTGAATATCGAAGAAAACGGCAGCCGATATCCTGTTCCCTATGTCCTGCCCCCCGATATCGAGAGAGAGTCTTGGTATAGTTCCTCTTCTTCTTCCATTCTTTTGAACGAGCAGGCTCTTTCTTTGGATATTAACGATTTGGCCTCGGGCGATGCACGGGCCGTATATCGCAGCACTCAATACGACCTTCGCAACTATGGGAAACTCAAGATGTTTGTCCATGCAGAAAAGAAAACGGAAATGGCTCAGATGGAGGATGACGACTTGGTGCTTTTTGTTCGTCTGGGCAGCGACTATACCAGCAATTACTATGAATACGAAGTACCCCTGAAATTCACCAATTGGGGTATTGGCAGAGATGACCCCTACGCCATCTGGCCTCGTGAGAATAATGTGGAGATAGACCTCACCAAGTTGGTTGATATCAAAACCAACCGCAATCGTCTCATTCGTGGCGGTGACCTTTCGTATAGCAGCCAGTTGCTGTATAGCGAATTCGTGGACGGCCACAAGTATACTGTTTTGGGAACCCCCAATCTTGGAAAGGTAAAGGTGATTATGGTGGGCGTGCGCAACCCCAAGAAGGAAAGCCTTGACGACGGGAACAACATGCTTCCCAAATCGTGTATTGTGTGGATCAACGAGATGCGTCTCACCGATTTTAACAACAGAGGCGGTATTGCCGCTATGGCTCTGGCACGTACCAATTTGGCCGATCTTGGCAACCTCTCCCTCTACGGCTCCTACCGTTCGGCGGGCTTCGGTAATCTTGAAGAGAAACCCACCTCTCTGGAGCTGGTCAACACTATGCAACTGCAGTCTACCCTCGACCTCGAGCTGGGCAAGTTTTTGCCCGAAAACTGGGGCTTCCGCATTCCTTTCTATCTTGATTGGAACAAACAGGTGGGCAATCCCGAGTACAATCCGCTGGATCCCGATGTCAGACTGCGCGACGACCTGAAAACCTATCATACTTTGTCCGATCGCGACAGTGTCCGAGCAATGGTTCAGGAACGCAAAACCACTACCAACATAACCTTGACCAATGTGCGGAAAGAACGTGTGGGAAAGAGTTCATTGAAGCCTCATTTCTACGATCTCGAGAATTTCTCCTTCTCGTATGCCTACAGCGGCGAACGCTCTTCCGACGACGAAATAGCCTACTACAACAAGGACCAACATAGGGGTGGCTTTACCTATTCCTTTGTCCCGTCCGATCCGGGTCTATTTGCTCCATTCGCCAAATCGTCCTCCAAGTTTATCAATGGCAAGAACGGAAAGTTTATCAAAGAATTCAATCTCTACTACAAACCCAAGAATATCACTTTCAGCACCGAAGTGTTCCGCGACTACGAAGAGACCCTTCTGCGCAACAAGGGAGCTGCTTTGGTTATTATTAAACCCACTTTTTTCAAACAGTTCACCTGGCGCAGGGAATACGGCCTGCAGTGGGATATTAGCAAGAGTCTCCATCTGCAATACAATGCCACAGCCAATGCCCGTGTGGACGAACCCATAGGCCGAGTTGACACACGCGACAGCCGTGATAGTATCTGGCGCTCGTTCTCTAGCGGAGGCACTATGCAAAACTTCCAGCAAACTGTCAATGTTACATGGGACGTTCCTATCAGCAAGCTGCCGTTCCTTGACTTCCTGCGTATGCCCATTTCATACCGTACCGTCTACAACTTCATGGGAACCACTCAGGCCTTGGCCTCGCAGGGCAGCACCCTGAACTCTGCCACCCAAATCCAGGCCTCCCTTTCGGGCACCATGCAAACGCTCTACAACCGCATACCACTCATCAAGAATGCTTACAAGCAGAAGAGCGTCGTCCCGCCCAAGGATCCCAAACGCATGACCCGTCAGGAACGAGAAAAGGCAAAACAGGATTCCATCGCTCGAGCCAAGAATCCCGATTCGGTTCGCCGTGCCCAGATAGCCGAATTCCTTGGCGAGGTGGCCAACTTCAGCATCCGCTTTGTCACATGCCTCAAATCATTCGGCATCCAGTACAGCAACTCCACCGGCTCTATTCTTCCGGGTTACATGGGGACAGCCAACATCCTGGGCATGGATACAAAGAACGGATGGATGCCTGGTCCCGCCTTTGTAATGGGATACAACGACGGCTTGGTGGAACGCCTGCGGCGTATGGATTTGCTCAGTAAGGATTCGCTGCTCAATACCGCCCACCAAAACACGATGAACCGCCAGCTCTCATTCCAGGCCTCGGTGGAGCCAATCAAGGACTTCCGAATTGAGATTACCGCGTCGCAGAACAACCAGTCGCGTGAAGAATATTACTATAAATACTTCAGCCAGTGGCAGGAGGTTAACGGTCCTCTCTCATACACCATGTCGGGCAACTATTCTACTTCCTGTTGGGCTTTTGCCACTTCGTTCATCTCTTCCGACGAGTTGTTCGAATCCTTCCTGGCCAACCGCTCCATAGTGGCCGACCGTTTGGCCCGCATGAACTCCGACCCCCGTTGCGACCAGTTGATACAGGACACCATGAACGGCAACTATTACCCCTTCGGCTATGGTGCCAACCAGCAGACGGTACTCCTCACCAGTTTCCTCTCCACCTATCTGGGCAAGGATGCTTCCACCTACGGCTTCTCGCCGTTCCTCAGCCTACCATTGCCCAACTGGAGCGTCAACTACAACGGCCTCAATAAAATCAAGGCTCTCAAAAAGTGGTTCAACAATATCTCCATTTCTCATAGATACACCTCTACCTATACCATCGGTAACTACTTCACCGACGCCGCCATCTCTGGCCGCGAAGGCTATGACTATGGCCATGAGACGGTGCTCAACGGCACAGACGACTTTGTGGCCCCGGTCAGTATGGAAGGTGTCCAAATCAGCGAACAGTTCAATCCCCTTGTCCGCTTGGCTGTGAGCATGACCAATAGCATACAGCTCAATGTCTCCATACAGAAAAACCGCACACTGGGACTCAGCTTCTCTAACAACCAGCTTACCGAAACCACCCGCGACGGAATCACCTTTGGCGGCGGCTACCGTTTCAAGGATGTGGCCTTCGATGTCAAGGTGGGCGAGAGCATTCATCATCTCAAGAGCGACATCGTGTTGCAGCTTAACCTCACCTACAACAGCAACAAGACCAACATCCGCAAAATCAACCAGAACATCAGCCAGATATCGTCGGGCAGCGAAGTGTGGATGCTTGAGCTGTCGGGCGAATATGCCATCTCCACCACGCTCACCCTCCGTGCTTTCTTCCAAACGAATATCAATACTCCCTATATTTCCAACTCCTATCCCAATTCCACCACCAAGGGTGGTATAACAGTTAGATTCAGCTTCTAATGAAAAAAGACCGCTTTGACAATTTCGACCCCGAGGTTCGCCAGTTGGTTCTCTCTTTCGAAAACCAGCTCAACACCCATATGGCCTTTATGGATGTTGAAAGTCTTGAGGTGATTGCTGATTTTTACCTGGAGATGCATGATGTGCAGGGATTGGAGGCTGTGGTTAAATACGGCGAACAGCTTTTCCCAAACAACAGTGCTATCAAGTTGCGTCGGGCCCAGCTGCTTACCATCACCAACCAATTCGAGCCGGCCTACAACCTGCTTGTCCAGTTGGTCGATGAAAATCCTCAAAATACCGATGTGCAGTTTGCTATGGCCATTCTCTATAGCATGATGGGTAAATCCGACAAGGCAGTGGCCTGCTACCTTAAAGCCTCCAAGGACGGCTATGATCTCGATGCCATTTACAGCAACATCGGTGACGAGTATTACAAGCAAAAGGACTTCGACAAGGCTGTGGAGTACTATCTTAAAGCCATTGCAGACAACCCCGACGAAAGCCGTTCGCTTTACAACCTCTGCTACATTTGGCAGGAACAACATAAACTCGAGCGTGTCGAACAATTCTTCCACAATCATGTGTCCGAGCATCCATTCTCCTCGGCAGGTTGGTATTGTCTGGGACGAATATATTACCTCGAAGGCCACTTACAACAGGCCGTCGATGCTTTCGAATACTCTCTCGCTGCCGATGAGTCCAATATCGACACTTATTTGACACTCTCCGATGTTTGGCGAGACCTTGGCGATTACGCACGCGCTGTGCGCACCCTCCACGAGTCCATCCCTTTCTCCGACAAGTCCGAACGCCTTTCCGCGCTCTACCGTATCGGCTATATCTACATGGAGCAGAACAATTACCACACGGCCTCCACTTATTTCAAACATGTGGTGACCGACGACCCTTCCGATGCCGAATCATGGTACCACTTGGGCTTGTGCAACCAACATCTTGGCAATCTCGACGATGCCATTGAGTGCTACTACCGCGTCATCGACCTCTACCCGGACAACGACCAACCTTGGCTCACCCTCATCGACCTCTATATTGAAAAAGAGAATTACCCCAAAGCTGTTGCCCTTCTCGAGAGTGCAAGTGCCGAGGCAGACTTCCCCGAACATTTCGTTGGCCGTCTCTGCTATTGCTATTTCAAGTTGGGACTCCGCAACCGTATGTTCAATGCTATCTACAAAATGGCATATATTTATCCTGAGAGTCTGAGCACTCTTCTCGTTACTTATCCCGACATGGCTCTCGACTCCGAGGTGGTCAATACGGTCAATAATATGTTAAAGAAATAAATTAGTTGTATATGAAAAGATTGATTATTGTTTTTCTCCTCTGCTTAATGGAATGTCATGCTGCCTTTGCACAGACTCCCGTCAATCAGGACATGAACAATGTGGCCGAGCAGGTGCGAGGCAGCGACGACAGCTCGTCCGGTTTTGTGGCCGACGTCCTTACATGGTACGATGCCCACATGAACTATTGGGCTGTTGGGCTGCTCATGACACTCGAAAGCTCGTTCATTCCCTTCCCGTCCGAAGTTGTCATTCCTCCTGCTGTATACGTGGCTAGCAATCCCGACACCCGTAGCGGCATGTCGCTTTGGATTATTGTCCTCGTGGGCACTCTCGGAGCCCTAATCGGTGCCTATATCAATTATTTCCTTTCGCGTTGGCTTGGGCGTCCCATCATCTATGCCTTTGCCGAAAGCAGGGTTGGCCATCTGCTCCAACTCTCCCGGGCCAAGGTCGAACGTGCCGAAGTCTACTTCAACGATCATGGCAATGTCTCCACTCTGGTGGGCAGGCTCATTCCTGTTATCCGCCAGCTCATCTCCATCCCCGCAGGACTGTCCAAAATGAATTTCGCTTCATTCTCGCTCTACACCTTCCTTGGTGCCGCCCTCTGGAATTGTGTTCTCGCCCTCTTGGGCTATCTGGCCTATCAGGCTGCCGACATCTCTGTCATCACCAAATACAGCCACCAACTCTCCATCATCATTCTTGTGCTCCTTGCCCTTGTGGTAGTGTTCTTTGTAGTTCGTGCCATTGTCAAGAAACGTAAGAAGAAACAATAAACATACTCCACGATATGCCCGACAACCAATCCGACACCGACCGCAAAATCGACATGGCGCGCCTGTTCATGCGCAAGGACCGCCCGCTGCCCAAACCGGGCTGCAGCTGGGCTTTCTTCATTTTCCTCGGCCTCCTCACCATTGGGCTCGTGGTGATGTATTTGCTTTATCGAAAATGATTCAACGATGCGGCCACTGCTTTGGTTGTGCCGTCCCGTACTTTTAATAAAACAGTAATAATTATCCCAACACCCCAAAGACAATAATAACATGGATTTCCCCATACTCAATACCACTGCCTACGGCCACCCACTGGTCTATCTCGACAACGCTGCCACCACTCAAAAGCCACGGCAGGTAATCGACGCTCTCACCAATTATTACCTCACCCTGAATAGCAATATTCACCGTGGCGCACACTATCTGGCCGAGCAAGCCACCGAGCAGTACGAGGCTGTACGCCACCAAGTGTGCCAGTTTGTTAATGCCCGCCAAAGCTGCGAAATTGTCTTCACCCGTGGCACCACCGAGAGCATCAACTTGGTAGCCTCCTCGTTTGGACAGCGCTTCCTTGGGCAGGGCGACGAGGTGATAGTGTCGGGCATGGAGCATCACTCCAACATAGTACCCTGGCAGTTGGCGTGTGAGCGTGCGGGAGCCTCCCTGAGGGTCATCCCGTTTAGCGACGAGGGAGTCCTCGACCTTGAGGCTTATCGCCAGCTTTTCACCCCCCATACCCGCATTGTGGCTTGCAATCATGTGTCCAACACCTTGGGCACTGTCAATCCCGTCAAGCAAATCACCGAAATTGCGCATCTCCATGGTGTCCCCGTTCTTATCGACGGCGCACAGGCCGTTGCCCACATGCCTGTCGATGTGCAGGAGATAGGCTGCGACTTCTATTGCTTCTCCGGCCACAAAATGTACGCCCCTATGGGCGTAGGAGTAATGTACGGCCGCGAAGAGATACTTAACCAACTTCCTCCCTATCAAGGTGGTGGTGAGATGATAAAGACTGTCACCTTCGAGCGTACCACCTACAACGAACTCCCCTTCCGCTTCGAGGCTGGCACTCCCTCGGTGGGTGATGTTCTGGGTCTTGGTGCCTCAATCGACTTCATGCAGCAGCAAGGCATTGAGAATATCGGAAAACATGAAGAAGAACTGCTTGAATATGCCACACAGCGGCTCTCGGCCATTCCCGGCATCCGTATCTACGGAACAGCACCCCACAAGGCGGGCGTTATCTCTTTCCTGCTGGGCAGCGCACATCCCTATGACGTGGGCACCTTGCTCGACAAACTCGGCATTGCAGTCCGCACCGGCCACCACTGCACACAACCTATCATGGACCGCTATGGTATCCCGGGCACCGTCAGGGCCTCGTTTGCCTGCTATACCCGCACCTCCGATATCGATGCCCTGGCCGATGCCTTGGTACGCATCGCCCCCATGTTGCTCTAACCCCACCGCCTAACAATTAATATTACACGACAAACAAGATACACCATGTTGCAGTCACTTCATATCGAGAACTATGCCCTTATCCGCGAAACTGATATCTCCTTCCACGACGGTTTTGTGGCCATCACGGGCGAAACCGGTGCCGGCAAGTCCATCCTGCTTGGTGCCTTGGGTTTGCTGTTGGGCCAACGTGCCGACACCCAAGTGCTGGCCGACAAGGAACACAAATGTGCCGTCGAGGCCACATTCAATATCTCTGCCCTTTCTCTCCAGCCTCTCTTCGAACAATATGATGCCGACTACGACGACACTCTGATTCTGCGCCGCGAAATCCTCCCTTCGGGCAAAAGCCGTGCCTTCGTCAACGATTCTCCGGCCAACCTCCAGTTCCTCAAAGAACTCGGTACGCATATCATCGACATCCATTCACAGTATCAAACACTCACCCTCACCACCAGTGCGTTTCAAATCCAGCTTCTTGATACATTCACCACCGATTCACCACTTAATAACTATCAAAAGAGTTATCAGCTTTATATGTCTTTGAAACGTGAATTGGAACGTCTGACGGCGGAAGAAACCCAGAATGGAAAGGTACTTGATTACAATCGTTTCCTTTTTGACGAATTGACGGCGGCAGCTCTTGTTGACGGCGAGCAGCAGGAGTTGGAGGAGGAAGCACACTTGCTGGAACATACCGAGTCGATTAAAGAGGCACTCGGCACTGCCATGTCGGCATGCGATGACGATGAGGGCGACGGTGCTTTGTCGCGTTTGTCTCTGGCACGAGCCAGTTTGTCGCATGTGGCCACGTACCACAACGAGATAGAGTCGCTCTACCAACGCCTCGACTCCTCGATTATCGAGCTGCAAGATATACTATCGGAGGTGGCGCGGCTTGACGACAAACTGCAGTTTTCACCCGAGCGGCAGTCTTATGTGTCCGACCGCCTCGACCTTATATACCGCCTACAGAAGAAACATGGAGTCGATACAATATCCGCCTTGCTGGATATTCGCCGACAGCTTGAAAGCCAGATACAGGATGCTGAAAGCCTTGACGACCGGATTCGCGAGGTGATGGAGCAGGTGGACCGTGCATTCGAACAGATGCAGAAAGCGGCCGAACAACTCACCGCCAAGCGCCGCAAGGCCGGGACACTGCTCGAAAAGAGCCTGTTGCCGGTACTGGGGCAATTGGGTATGTCGTCGGCGCAGATTGTGGTGCAGATTGACCCGTCAGCTGACTATACCCCTATGGGTCACGACGATGTGCAACTGCTGTTCAATGCTAACTCGGGCGGCACGCTACGGCCGTTGGCCGACGTGGCGTCGGGTGGTGAACTTTCGCGCCTCATGTTGGCGGTGAAGTCGGTGGTTACGCAGCGCAGTCTACTGCCTACTATCATTTTTGATGAGATTGATACCGGTGTGTCGGGCGATATCTCAGTATCGGTGGGCAATATAATGCGTCTCATGGCAGCCCACATGCAGGTGATAGCCATTACCCATCTGCCTCAAATAGCTGCCAAGGCCGACCAGCATTTGAAGGTGGCCAAAGGTATTGAGGCCGACCGCACGGTGTCGCGCATACGCGAACTGGACTCCGACGAGCGTGTCAACGAAATAGCCGTTATGCTTTCTTCCAATCCTCCCACGCATGCCGCCTTGCAAACGGCCCGCGAGTTAATGTCAATTTCCAATGTATAATCAAAATCCTACCGCCATGTCTTCCATACGTTCATTATTGTATTTGTTTTATATCTGCTTCAGTTTCCTGTTGCCGGCACAGACGCTTCAGCCGCCCCAGATGTCAAGTCCGTTGAAGTTGCCGGCGGCCCCGTCGGGCACTTTCGGCGAAATACGCACCAACCATTTTCATGGAGGTCTCGACCTCCGTATTGGGGGTGACGAGGGTGTTGGCACCCCGGTATATGCTCCGGCCGACGGTTATGTGTCGCGTCTGCGCATATCTGCCTATGACGGTGGGAAAATGTTGTATATCAACCATGCTGGCAATATTACGACGGTTTATCTGCATCTTGACGGGTATCATGGCGACATCGCAAGATATGTGCGCCGCTTTCAAGCCGAGCACCAGTGCTACACATTCGACACCACTGTGGCCGAGGGTGTGTTGTCGGTCAAGAAGGGTGAGTTGATAGCTTATGCCGGCAATTCGGGCATGAGTGGCGGGCCGCATCTGCACTATGAGGTGCGCAATACTCGCACCCAGCAGACGCTCAATCCATTGAAATACGGGATAACCCTCAACGACACGATTTCCCCCTCGCTCCGTGGCATCCGGTTGTTGCCAGTTGACAGCAAATGCCGCATTGACCATGGCGAAAAACCTTTTCAGGTAGATCTCGGCACAAAGTCCTCCCGACTGGGCACAGCCGAAAATCCCATAGCCATATTGGGACGCTTTTATGTGGGCGTGTATGCCGCTGACCGTTCCGAGGGTTCGACGATGAGTAATGGATTCGAGCGTATAGACATTTGGGTGGACGGACGACCTTTTTTCCAGTATAATTTGGAGAAAATTACATTTGGCGACAGCCGTGCGGTAAATGCCCAGCTGGACTACGACTATTATCTGGCCACCCGCAAGCCTTATATTATTACACGCCGACTGCCCGGCGACCCCATGCGACCCGCCCGCACTTATGGCGACGGGAGTATCGGGTTTGTGGAGACGGACACTTCACTTCACCGTATCACCGTGGCAGTGTCGGACTACAATGGCAATCAAACGGTGCGTTCTTTCTATGTGCGCAACAGTCTTGAGAAACTGGTGCCGATGCACACAATACCGGAGCATGTGTCCTATAATCTTTTCACTGATAGTTTGCAGGTAAGATGGCCTTTCAACCTCAGTCGGGGCGACTATCAAATCGACATGCCGGCGGGTATGGTTTATTATGACGACTTGTTGGTGCATGGCATATTGAAAGACCGTCGGTATATTTCGCCTATCTATACCGTAAAGCCTTGGCAGAGCCCTTATCCTCCCCATCGCACTTATCAGTTGCGTGTACCGTTGGTGGTGGGATACGAGCCGGAGCAGCTGGTGCTTTGTACCCTCAAAAACGACAAACTCTCGGCACTTCCTTCCCGTGTGGTGGAGCGTAAGATAGAGGGGAAACCAGGCCGATGGCTGGAGGCCGATGTGCGTGTGTTTGGTACATTTGTGGTGGCCTGCGATACGGCGGCTCCATATATCAAACCGCTCAACTTTAAACAGAATGGAAAAGTCAGTGCCTCAGTACTGCGGATGAAGATGGGCGACAACTTGTCGGGAGTGCGCGAATACCGTTGCTTTATCAACGGGGAGTGGGTGTTGGCTGAGTTTGACGGCAAGAATGCCTTGCTCACGATAAATCTTAATCAGATAGACAGCAAAGAGCAAAACATTGACCTTAGAATATTCCTTACCGACTGCTGCGGCAATTCGAAGGAGCTGTCGTATAGTCTCAGAAGATGAGAGGGCATTGCAGCCTGAATGTGGTGGGGGCGGAATGTTGATGTGTTTCATTGTCAACTTCACGGTGTCACCCAGGTGAAGACAACCCCGGAAGTGGGCAGGTCTGTCCCGTTTTCCAAGGCTGTCCGCACTGCCGTCGGGCATGTGATGGTACAGGCACCGGATTCGGTGGAAAGGCCAAGGCACATGCATTGTTTATTGGACATCACTCATGTCAAAATGAGAGAGGTTCAATCTCTTTAGGCTTACACACATCCAAAACATACCGCTCATATCCGTCACATTCTCGGTGTTGAAATTGGAGGCATATATATTCTGTAGGCCATAACATTCGTAAAACATATCTCTCATGTTTGTCACATTCGGGGTGTTGAAGTTTGAAAGTCTTATAGTCGTCAATTCCCCGCTTCCCTCAAACATGTGGCTCATATCAGTTACATAATCAGTGCGGAATCTGTCACCGTAAATGATTCTTTTCAATTTGAGATTTTCATAATATGCACGTTCATGTCCATGCGGATAATAAAAACCATAGGCAGACTCAAACATGTGAGAGCAATTCGGATTTGCTTGAATCTGGCTGGCCCTTGTCGAGACCCTCCATGTGGTACCGTCAAGATTGCCATAGATGGGGACAGGGGAGTCTGGTGTGGAGAGCAGGGCGCCAGATGAGACGGGACTGTTGTATTCAAACAACACCGTTGAGACATTTTTGCGCTTAGGGATGGCGGCATTAAAGGCCGGGCCGCTTATCAATTCGGCAGGGGCTTCGGTCAACGCCGATACATCCAGCGTCACCGAGGCAATGGAGTTCCGGGCCAATGACATCCCTTCCATCTCCATTTCGCACATATAACCGTCGGGAGTGTAGAGCGTGAGCGTAATATCTTCGGTAGTGAATGGTGGCACAACGATGTCGAAAGTGCCTTTGCCTTGAGTCTCCACCGTAGCAGGACAGTCGGTGTTAAAGTCCAGCCTCACGTTGTTTTGTGCGCTATCGGACATGCTGATGCTGTCGAACGCGTTTCTGCTGACCGTTGCAATGCCCGAGCCGCTAAGTTTTGCACTCCTGGCTTTGAGTTTTATCCTGCCCAGCGGAAGCTCACTGTTCAATTGGTTGTGGACTGTCACTCGCACGATGGAGCAAAGACTGTAGAACCGCAGTGTGTTGCCGCTGGTCAGGCTGGCTCCCATCGGCAAATCCAGTTGCTGGCGACCGTCAGTAATTCGGTAGGTCTGCATTGAGGGGAGGGTCACTTTAATGCAGTTATCACTGCTTGGGCTGCTTTCGGCCACTATTCTGGCGGGAAAGATAGCTCGGTAGCTATTGGCAGACACCACATTCTCAATCTGCGCCAAAGAGCCCGATGCTGCTGTGACGGGGTAGGTGGCGTTGTTGATAAACACCTCGTCGCCGTTTTGCCAGCAAGGGGTGTGTTCATCTATATAAACCTTCCCGTTGCAGTTCAATGTTTCTTGTATTTCGGCAAACAGTGTGACGGACTCTTTGTCCTTTTTGCAACCCGCTGTCAGCACGGCCATTGCAGCCACGATAAGTGTCAGTATTGTATATTGTCGTTTCATATCGTGTGTCCTTTCCCGTTTTTGTTGTAGTATGCGACTGCAAAGATATGTATTTTTTCGATATAATGCAAAACGGAATACACAGTAGATGCAAAAAGACTATCGGGTGCCTAGTAGTAAGAATGCACACCGACACGCTACGAAGGCGGAATAGTAATCTTCTGAGAAAAATCCAGCTTTGCTTTCTGTTCACTTTCAAATCACTCCTTTTTAAGGCATTCTTCACTGCTGAGATGAAAAGAAGCTTACTAAGAGGTTAATAAGAGCTTAAGAGTTAGCGGACCTGGAATGGAGATGGAAAAGTTGCTTTTAGGTTGAAAATACTCTACTGAACAATATAAGATGTTGCGCCCATTGGGCTGCTACACGTACATTGTTTATACAGTGATATTGATGGTTTCACCCCGTAGGGGTGAATAATCCCAATCCGGTCATTAGGACAACTTTCCCTTTCGGCATCTTGGCCTCATCGCAGTCTTGCCGTAGCCTTGTTTTCTCCGCTTCGCTATCGAAATCATCCACTGGATGCTTTCTTCACACCTTCGACAGCGATGCGGCCAATCTGCTCGAAACAGAACTAATCTCGCATAAACTCTAATGACCGATTTGGGTTTAAAGGGCGGCCTCTATATTAGGAGCGACAACTTTCGCCAATAGATTACTGCACATTCTTTACCAAACGGACGGAACAACCGTACCTTTTTTCATGCCAAGCTGCAGTACCAGTGGTTACATTTATGTATTTAGCATTACCGGAAGGACCGCCGGAACTGCTGGAAAAACCGCCAGTGGTAGTCCAATAATATCCAGTGGTTTGAATATTGGTGAATGTGTTGGTGCCGTTTCTATATCCTGCGGCAGGTAGGAACCATACTCCTTCTTCTTCTAACAAAGCCCATTCTGCAGCGGTATAGGGGTGGCTGGAATTAAAATTGACGTCTTCTTGGTTGATAGAGTTGGGATATGGTACATTAACTGGCCAGTGCAATTGGTCGGGGAAGATAAAGGTTCCCTTAATGTCCTTGTTGTCAATATGCAGCGTCACACATGCGAAACGGGCATTCTCAGTGCCGTTAAGGGGTGAGGCATTGCGGGTGTTCATCAAGATATTCCATTCATCAGGGGTCAATGTGCGCCAGCCAGTACCCAAATGAGAACTACCGTTCACCCCCCAGTCATAAACTGTATTAGCTATAGAAGCGTCATTGGAAGAACTATAGTTGGGACCATAGTTAGAGCTGTTAGTATTGGCATAACAACCAAGTCTAACATAATGGCCGTTAATAGAATTATTGGCTTGACCTCCTGAAAAGTTCCCTACTCCACTTGTGCCCCAACCGAAGAGGTCTATCCACTTGTCACCGGTCCCGGCGTTATTAGTGGCGAATGTATGTTTAGAATAGGTTTCCTTAGCATAGATATAATTATTGGAACCGCTAACAGTGCCAGTAACGCTGCTGCTGCCGATAAAATCATATTGATGGGCGGCAAATCTAAATACACCAAAATCCCACGTGTGATTTTTATACTGTAAGTTGCCAGGGGCGGAGATTACTTTCAGGGTGCCTACTGTTGTGGCACCGATTGGATCCAATTGGGCGGCAGTTGTCACATTCAGGCGGGCGGATGCGATGGTGTTGATGGCTAAAGAAGAGATTGTACGGGTGCGACTGAATATTTTGTTGTCGGTGGTGGTGACGGTGATGGTGATGTCGTTTTCTGTAGCAAATGGAGCTATAACGATGTAGAAGTCTTGTGATGTGGCAGAGGGTGCTACACTCATACCGCTGCCGAGGTCGAGCTCCACCTCTTTCCCACCGTTTGTGGGTGTGCCGGCTGTTACAGTGCTGCTACTAACCGTGAGTGCCATTGTGCCACAGAGAAGATTGTCCGAGGAACGTACGCTAATTTTCTTCAGAGATAGTGTAGGGCCGTTGGTGATGTTGTTTGTCACGGACACTTTCAACAGCGAGCAGAGGTTGTAGAAGAATAAATGCTTATTGCTATTGTCGGAATAAGCGACCATGGGAAACTTTATCTTGTTGGCATCATATGTCTGGGAGGCGGGGATGATAATGCTGGCGTTACTGGCGTTGCCTGTAGCCATTTCGGCAGGATAGATTGCCAAATAGGAAGTGCTTGATGTCACACCCTTTATTTTCGCATAGGTTCCGTTGGTGGTGCTGACATCGCTAATTACCCTCGTATCGTCACCATTTACCCATACCGGGTCATTGGAATCCCACAAAGGTTGGTTGTCGGCGGAAAGATGTACTTTAGCGATGTTATTGTCGTTTGCAATGCTTGCTCCGAGGGTTACAACTTCGCTTTCTTTCTTGCAGCCTACGGCAATAAATATAGCCATAGCGGCTGCTATAATTGATATTGTTCTTATTCTCATGTTTTTTAATCTGTTAATAAAGTGAAACTACCTGTAAGGATAATATCTGCTAAAAGTAACCCTCATCTCCGTTCAATGAGGTGGAAGCGAATTTCTGGGTTCCTTTGTCTAGACCTACCTCTTTGTCTGTGGTCAGATCAGAGGGGGCGAATCCTCTCTCTATTAGAAAGGATACAACTTTCACTTTCGGAGTGGTGTACTCTTGTTTCTTGTTTTTGTTCATTTTATTGGATTTTGAATTGTTTATATCTATAGTTATCAAAATGCAAAAATACAAATAATAATTTATTGTACAAGTTTTACTATGGTTTGTGTGTGTAAGATATTGATAATAAGTGATGTTTTTTTTTCTTTTATTCGGTACTGAGGACGTGTTGTTTGGCATTCAAGAAGATAAAAAATGTTAATTTTCCCACTCCTCTTTCCTGTCCTGTAACATATCGGGTCGGTCCCTGCTCGTTTTGACAGGTAGGTCAGTACGTAGTGTCGATGGAGCTGGGGCGTTGCTAGCCCGAAACAAGGAACTGCGCAGAAGCACTCAAAGAACTAAGTTGAAACTATGGGACAACGGGTAGCGATAGAGGGTGTGTTGATGCACCGGTGATTTCTTAATGAATGATAAAAATAGCGGGATTTGAGAGAAAAAGTTTGTGGATTTGAAAAATAGTTGTATCTTTGCAATCTCTTTTGTGGATACTGTGTATCCGTAAATGTGCAATAATCAACAAATAAACAATTATAAAGCAAATGTACGCAATTGTAGAAATCGCAGGAAAGCAATTCAAGGTAGCTCAAGATCAGAAGATCTTTGTGAACCGTCTGCACAATGACGAGGGTAGCGAGGTATCTTTTGACACCGTGATGCTTAAAGACAATGACGGCAATGTGGAGGTTGGACAGCCTTATATTGCTGGTGCTAACGTAAAGGCCACCGTGCTGAAACACCTCAAAGGTGACAAGGTTCTGGTGTTCAAGAAAATCCGTCGTAAGGGTTATCAGAAGATGAACGGCCATCGTGACTATCTGACTCAGATAAAGATCGATAGCATCAATTAATTAAGTAGAGTAACAAACCTTTTAAAAACATTCATTATGGCTCACAAAAAAGGTGTCGGTAGTTCCAGTAACGGTCGTGAATCCGAAAGCAAACGTTTGGGTGTAAAGATTTTTGGCGGTCAGCACTGTGTTGCTGGTAACATTATCATCCGTCAGCGTGGCACTGTCCACAATCCCGGCAATAATGTAGGTATGGGTAAGGACCACACCCTTTATGCTCTCTGCGACGGTACCGTCCAGTTCAAAAAAGGACGTAAGGACCGTTCGTTTGTTTCGGTAATACCCGAAGCTGCCGAATAAATCAGGTAATTCAAAAGAAAGAAAATAGCGTGCCTTCCGGGGTACGCTTTTTTTTGTTTGTGGTTGGAATAGATTTCTTTGGCGGATTGGTATTTGGGTTTGTCAGTATAGGGGAAGAGCGATGTGTGGAGTGAGGGTGAAGAAGAAATAGACCGATATGCGGGAAAGATATGAGTGGGGTGTGCAATAAATAGAACGGTTTTGCGTTAAAGTGACGATGAGCGAAAAAGTACCATATATAATTGCAGGTCCTTGCAGTGTGGAGAGCCGCAGCCAGTTGTCTGAGGCTGTGGCTGCTTTGAGCGCGATACCACAGGTGTCGATGATACGTTGTGGAGTGTGGAAACCCCGTACCCGGCCGGGAGGATTTGAAGGCTGGGGAGAGGAAGCATTGGTATGGGTGAGAGAATTGCGAGAAGAGATGAAAATCCGCAAGGAGATGCCGTTTTGCTGCGAGGTGGCAAAACCCGAGCATGTGGAGAAAGCCATAAAGTATGGAATGGAAGCAGTATGGATAGGGGCGCGAACAACAGCAAATCCGTTTATGGTACAAGAGCTGACCGAGGCATTGCGCGGCACGGGATTGGCAGTGTTGGTGAAGAATGCGCCAAGTCCTGATGTGCGGTTGTGGATAGGCGCGTTGGAGCGCTGCATGCAAGTGGGGATAAAAGATGTTAAGGCTGTGCACAGAGGGTTTGATGTGTTTAAGAACGATAATTACCGAAATAACCCTTTGTGGGAGATACCGATAGAACTGCGTAGGCGGATGCCTGAAGTACCAATATTGTGCGACCCGAGCCATATTGCCGGGCGGAAGAAGCCGTTGCTGATGCTTGCCCAGACAGCGATGGATTTGGGCTTTGAAGGGTTGATGGTGGAGTCTCATCCCAATCCGGCTGAGGCGTTGACCGATGCCGAGCAGCAGGTGACCCCGGAGGAACTGGGCGAGATGTTGGGGCAGTTGGTGCTGCGGAGCACGGACAGTCGCAAGGCGGACGAGGAACTGCGAGTGTTGAGGGAACAGATTGATCATCTGGACCGACAGACATTACAGATATTGGCTGCCAGGTTCGAGGTTTCGAAGCAGATAGCGCGAGTGAAAGCAAAGGATAATCTTGCAGTTTTTCAACCTAAGCGTTGGGATTCGTTATTGCAGCAGCGGATGGATACAGCACGCGAATTGGGTTTGCGTGAGGAGTTTGTGAAGGAGATGTATGAGAAGATACATGCGGAGAGTGTGCGTGTGCAGACGGAGTATACAGATTCACTGAAAGAAAGTAATAATCAATAGTAATAAACAATATAAACTCTATATAGAAATGAAAATTCGTTTTTTGAAACTGAAAAATTGGCTCTTGTTGACGGCAATGGGGTTGTTTGGTGTGACAGCTTGCCAAAGCAGCAAGTCGGCAGTGAAGCCAGAGGAGGTGAACGGCAAGAATGCATCCGAAGCATCCGAAGAGATAGGGAATGCGGTTGTGATGTACGGAACTCCTACGGTTAAATACGACACACAGGAACGCTCTGAAACAGCATTGATGTATGGTGTGCCCACGATGGATTTTGTGTTGAAAGGAAAGGTGAAAGACGAGAAGGGTAACCCGGTGAGCGGAATGCAGGTGATTTTGGTAAATGGTACGGTGGATATTACTCCCGAGTCTATGCAGGAGGATAATCCCTATGTTCAGGATTATATCGCCGAGGCTTCGGATTTGACCGATGGGACGGGTAATTTCGAGTGCCATGTGAAAGACGTTCCGAGAGAGGTCCAGCGTGTCATTATTCGCGATGTGGACGGTGATGCAAACGGGAAGTTTGAGTCGCAGATGGTGGAAATTACTTTCACAGAGGCCGATCAGACCGGTGAACGCAAGGGTTGGTATATGGGTACCCGTACCAAGGATGTGGACATTACTGTGAAAAAAGTGTCGGAAAAGTAAGAACGGGATTTTGCAGCAGCCTGCCTTGATTGCCATTTTCGGAGAGAATCGGCGAATGGTAGTATGTGGTTAATTACACAGAGGTCGAAAAACAGGATAGAATAAGAGAGCTGATGGATTTGAAACAGGAACTGTGGCGTCAGTACCGCCACAATAATGCGAAGTTGCATCCGCTGCGAACCCTTTTCTGGGAGTGTACGCTGAGATGCAATATGCATTGCAGGCATTGCGGTAGCGATTGCAAAGTGAGTGCCGAGACCCCAGATATGCCGGCTGCTGACTTTTTCAGGGTGATAGACGAGATTACCCCACATGTGAACACTCATGAGGTGTTTGTGGTGTTTACTGGCGGAGAGGCGTTGCTGCGCCCCGACTTGGAGGAGTGTGGGTTGGAACTATATAGGCGGGAGTATCCGTGGGGGGTGGTGAGCAATGGCTACCTGCTTGACGAAAAGAAACTGGATGGATTGCTGAGAAGCGGGATGCATTCAATAACCATCAGTTTGGATGGTTTGGAAGAAGAGCATAACTGGATGAGGCAAACACGCGGCAGTTTTGCTCATGCCAGCGAGGCCATCCGGCTGCTGGGACAGGAAAAGGATTTGCTTTGGGATGTGGTGACATGCGTAAACCCACGAAATTACGGACAACTGGATCAGTTGAAGGAATACCTTATATCGTTGGGTACGAAAAGATGGCGACTGTTTGCCATATTCCCGATGGGACGTGCCGCAAACGACCCCGAACTGCAGTTGGGGGATGATATGTTTACGGGGGTGCTGGATTTTGTGAAACGCACGCGGGAAGAAGGCCGAATAATATGCAATTATGCCTGCGAGGGCTATTTAGGACCGTATGAAAAAGAGGTGAGGGATTTATACTTTTATTGCCGTGCGGGTGTTGAGGTGGCATCGGTGCTGTGTGACGGCAGTATTTCGGGCTGTACGAGTATCCGCAGCAATATGCATCAGGGCAATATTTACAAGGATAGTTTTTGGGATGTGTGGGAAAACCGTTTTGAGCTGTATCGCGACCGTAGTTGGGCCAGGAAGGGTCAGTGCGCCAAGTGCAAGGTGTGGCGTTATTGCGAGGGAAACGGGTTGCACTTGTATGACGACAACGGTGATTTGTTGTCGTGTAGCCTGCACCGGATTGTTTAATGACTGGCGGAGATTAGTTCTGCCAGTTGGTTGAGGTCTGGTTTGTCGGCAGGGAAGATAATATGAGCTTTTTTGTAGTATGGCATTCGTGCGTCGAGTTGCTGTTGGATGTATGCGGCGCGTTCTTCTTCGGTCTTGCCGGCGAGTATGGGACGTGGTTTTTTTGACTGGGCGGCGCGGCGTAGGAGGGTTTCGACCGAAACATCGAAGTAGATGGAACACCCATGAGTGTTTATCCAATTCATATTGTCGAAATGGCAGGGTGTTCCGCCACCGGTGGAAATGACCACATTGTCTTGGTCGGCAGTGGTGTGCAGTAGTTTCTGTTCCAATTTGCGGAAAGCATCTTCACCATAGTGTTTAAAGAAGATAGGTATGGAGGTGTGGAACTGGGTTTCGAAGAATTGGTCAAGGTCGAGCCATCGATAGCCCAGTTTGATTGCCAGTTTGCGACCGATAGTGGTCTTACCACTATACATATAGCCGATGAGATAGTATTTCATGAGAGCAAGGAAAGATTATTGACCTATTGGGCGGGGTGTTTTGCGCCTGAACGCTTGCCTCAAGGCAGGAGAAAGGGCGGAGGAGTCGGTCCAGAGGGAGTCTTGGATGATGGGCAACTGGTAGGTGTATTTTGCATTGCCGGCAAAGATTCCGAGGCCTCCGTGAATGTTGGAGTAGGTGGGGGCGGGTTCTGTGATGAGCTGGGTGATGCTGGTAGATTGGTTGAGCGATTGGAGATAGCGCAGGCGTTCGGGGGTGATGGTCTCGATATTGAGTATATACTGGTGCAGGAAGTATCCCACCTCGTTGGTGTCGCGCAACATCATGATATAGAGAGTTGTGCTGATGTTTTGTCCATCGAAGGCTTTATCGTCGGTAAGCAATTGTGTGAACATAAAAGTTCCGAGAACATCGGCGGTGGCACTGGAGAAAAAGTCGTCCGACTGGCTGGCAAGAGAAGTGAGGCGAGGGTCGGTGCAGAAAAACATGGTGGTGCGGACAGTGTCGATAGTGTCGTATTTATCAAGAAATGGGATATAGCGGCATCCGCTGTCGCGTTGTGATATAGAGATGCGGTAGTAATCGGAATAATTGGGGTGGTCGTCGATATTGAATCTAATTTTCTTAAAGCGGAAAGAGCTATTGGTGTCGATAATTTGCGGGGTGCTGATGCGTGGCTTCCGTGGGATGAAGGTGGAGGCTGTTACTGAATCATCGCCCACCAGTATGCGGATAGAAAGTTGGTCATCTTCCTGAGGAATATAGTCGAAGAAATAGTTGCAACGGTTGATACGGGTGGGTTGGTATTGGCGGCCATTGACAAAGACCGTTATGTCGGCATCCGAGACGGGGTGGTAGTTGCTGGTGTCGAGGAATAGGTGGCTATAAGAAAAATAGACAAATAGTTGTTTCTCGGCCGAGGGCACAGCGTTGAGTACCAGTACGGGTTGAGATGAAGAGGGGTCGAAAGGGATGATTTTCTCGCAGGAGGAGAAAAGTAATGGCATCCAAATCAGAAAGAGGACGATGGATATGCGGGTGGATTTATGCTGTTTCATATTGATATGTGATTAAAAATATAACGTGTAGGCCACAGAGGGCAGGATGGGGAAGATGGAAAGCTGCATGAGGGCTTTGCTGTAGCCTTGGTAGGAGTATTGGCTACTGGTGTATGTGATATAGGGGTTTTGCTTGTTGTAGAGGTTATAGACACTCACATTGATGGTGCGGTGGCAGTTTTTGCGTTTGAATTTGCGGTGGAAGTTGACGCTGATATCGGCACGATGGTAGTTGGGCATGCGGAAGTTGTTCCGGGAACTGACATAGGAGAGAGTGTTGGAGAGGTTGGAGTTGCCGTCGTAGGCATCGGGGTCGTCGGAAGCCACGGGATATTTCTGCATGGCGAGGGTTGCGGTGTTGCCGGTGCAGAATACCCATGTGGCACTGGCATCGCACCAGTCGGTGAATTTGTATGTCAGAACAATGGAGAAGTCGTGTCGGCGGTCGTATTTGGCAGGGAAGGGATTGCCGTTGTTTAGTTCCTGCCCGGGGCGGTTGAAGAGGTGTGTGGTGCGGCTCCAGGTGTAGGCGAGCCAACCGGTAAGCCGTCCAAATGTGCGTTGGGCAAGGAATTCAACACCGTAGGTCCAGCCGTCGCCGATGCATACAAGGTCTTCCCAACCGGCAGTGGAGCCGAAGGTGGTGACTCCGTCACGGTATTCGATAATGTTGTTCATGTGCTTGTAGTAACCTTCAACACTGAGGTCTACAATCATGGGGATGGTGTAGTTTATTCCGGCGGCCACTTGTTGTGCAGTCATGGGTTTGATGCGTTTGGTGGAGGGGACCCAGAGGTCGGTGGGGAGGCTGACGCTGGTGGTGGAAAGCAGATGCATGTATTGCGACATATAGGCATAGCCGAGTTTCACAGAGAGGTTCTCGCCCAGAAGAGCACGGCCGGAGATGCGTGGCTGAAGGGAAGGATAGAAGATATTCTCAACCTCGAAAGCACTGAAGTGGAGGCCGGCGTTGACTTTGAATATGTCGTTGATGCTCCAGTCGTCCTCGGCAAAGGCAACCAGTTCGTTGGCACGTGTAGTATCGTCGCGTAGGTTGGCCTCTATTTTCCAAGGTTCGGTCATTTGTATTTGGTCGTAGTAGTCGACGCTTCCAGTGGCCACGCTGGGGATGATGCGGTGACGCGTATAATAGGAACCGAATTGTATGTTGTGTTCGGGGAGAGGGGTGTAGGAGAAGTCGAGCCGAGTGGTGAGGTCTTGTATACGGGAAAGGTAATTGCCCGTGATGGTGGAGTTCTGCACGCTGTCTGGGGTAATCTGGGCGATTTTTTCTATGCCCACATTCATGGTGTTAGTATACTGAGTGTAGGATAGGCTGAGATTCATGAACAGTTTGGGATTGATGACGTAGTTCCAACGGAGGCCACCCACAATGTTGCCCCAGTTGTTGGTGTAGTCGAGGTATTGGTCTTCGGCCAGACTGCTTTCGGTACGCAGGCGGGTATAGACATCGTCGTTGCCCATATAGAAAGTGGCATGTAGACGGCTGCGGTCAGAGAATTTGTGAGTCAGTTTGGCATTGGCGTCATAGAAATAATAGCCTGCTGAAAGCTTGGTTTTACCGTCGACATCGGTGGCGAGTTTGCGGATTAGTGGCCGCATAAGGAAGTCGGCGTAAGTACGCCTTGCCGATAGACAGAAGGTGGTCTTCTCTTTGATAATAGGACCTTCAAGGTTGAACTTGGCCGAGATGGCACCCAGTGAGACGTTGCCGTGGATATGTTTGTCATTGCCATTATTGGTGGTGACATCCAGCACACTGGACAGCCTGCCGCCAAACCGTGCGGGGAAGCTGCCTTTGAAGAGGGTGACGTTCTTTACGGCGTCTGCATTGAATGCAGAGAAGAAGCCTCCTAGATGGTTCACGTTGTAGAGGGGAATGCCGTCGAGAAGGAACAGATTCTGGTCGGGGCCGCCGCCACGCACATACATGCCTCCTGTGCCTTCGTTGCCCGATTGCACTCCCGGTAGCAGCTGGATGGCCTTGATGATATCCGCCTCACCAAAGAGGACAGGCACAGCCTTGAGTTGTTCGACGGGCAATTCGAGAGCACTCATCTGAGACGATTCGCGTGAGTTGATGCGTTCGGCAGTGATGACAACTTCGTTGAGTGTGATGCTGGGTCGGAGATTGTAGTTGCGTGAGGGGTTGCCGGTGAGGGGAACTGTGTCGTAAATGGGTTCATAACCCACAAAGGTAATGCGAAGTAATGCTTCATTTCCTTTGAGGGTGAGGGTATAGCGACCATTGGAATTGGTGATAGTGCCTTTGCCGCTGCGGGTGTCGAGAACCGTGGCACCAATAAGTGTCTCGCCGGTGGATTGGTCGGTGATGGTGCCGCTTACTGTATGTTGTGCCCAAAGCAGGGTGGGACTCAACAATAGCAAAAGCACGAACAGGTGTCGGGGCATTCTGATAAAAGTGTTGATAATGTTTTGTTTAACAGTGGGTGAATATAATTGGGTGCGATGTCGCACAGGGGTTTCAATACAAAGCGCCGCAGATGCATGCGGGGGTGGGGAAGAGTGAGGGTAGGGGTATTGATGACGAGGTTGCCAAAGAAGATAAGGTCAATGTCGATAGGGCGGGAGGAGTAGGTGCGGAGGTTGCTGGATGAAGGGAGGCCGATGCGTTGGCGGCCGAGTTCTTTTTCGATGAGGAGGGCAGCGGAGAGTGCTTGAAGTGGGGTAAGGTTGGTGTTTACAAGGAGGGCGATGTTGAGGAACGGCTGGGTGTCGGGGTCTTGGAAGTTGCCCCAAGGTTCTGTTTCGTAAATATGAGAAGAAGCAAGGACAGACCCGATATGTTGTTGTATCAGGTCTGTCGCATTGCTTATTATCTGTTGGCGGTTGCCTTGGTTACCGCCGATAAGCAGATAGAGAGGTGACATTATTTCACTTCGTTGAAAACCATCTCGATGGTGAAGGGCTCGCCATCCTCTTCGACTACGGTCTGGGAGATTTTGATGGTATTGTCTTTCTTGTTGTAGGTGAAAGGAATGGTTTCGGGCTTGCCAGTTTCTTCATCTACGCCGGTGAGAGTTCCTTTTTCGCCATCGAAGGTGTAGGTTAAGTCAGTGGTAAAGGATTCATTCATTCCAGGCATAGGCATGGTCTGGCCACCCATGGTGGCGGTGGCACTGGTGGTCAGGGTCATAGAGGCTTTGGAGGCATCGATGAATTTGAGGGCGCCGTTAATGGTGATGGTGAGGGTGGCTTCTTCGTCTTCGTCTCCCCAGTCTTCAGTGGTAACGACTTGGGCCTTCCAATTGGTGCCGATCAAGGTTTTTTCTTTTTTGCATGATACAAACATCATGGTAATGCAGGCCAGAAAGGCCACAAACAATGTTTTCTTCATTTTTTTAGTTTTTGTTGATTAATAAATGAGTTACTTAAAATGAATTTGTTATTTCAGTGAAGTTGGATCAACCGCAGTGCATGAAGGATTCAACCAGGCTGAGAATCTTTTCAGGGTCGTTGCCTATTTCGGCACGCAGGGTGCGGTCGTTGTAGGAACGGAGTTCTTTCAGAATACCGTCAATAAGGGCGGGGGCGAAAATGCCTTTCTCTTCATAGATGGCGCGGTCACGTTCCAGCAGGTCGGCACTGGCGGCACAGCTATCGGGCAACACATCGAGACGCTTCAGCACCTCTTCGTGCTCAAAGATATTCACGCTGACATAGCGGTCTTTGGCATATTGAACTGCATTTTCCATCTCGAAGCCGTGACGGGCGGCAACTGTCATACCGGCCAACAAGAGATAGACATTGGCACTGCCGTCGGGAGTGCGAAGCTCGATGGTCTGCTTGTAGCTGAAATCCACTTCCTCGTTCTTCTCCAGAGGATTGCAATGAGCCATCATGTTGCCGCTACCTTTGGTCCAACCCAGAGGCACTCGCACCATGGCACTACGGTTGCGGTCGCCCCAGCAGATGTTAGTGGGAGCTTCCTGGTGGGGCACCAGACGGAAATAGCTTGTCGGGTTGGTGTCGCCGAATGCAGTGAGTGAACCAGCCAGATTCAGAATGCCGGCAATGGCTTTGTGGGCCACTTCGGTCAAGCCGTTTTCGCTGATGTACATATTTTTGCCATTCTTGCTGATGCGGGTGTGAATGTGCATACCGCTGCCTGCTTTGCCCACAGTGATTTTGGGTGCGAAAGTGACGGTGATACCATACTGGTAGCCCAAGGTGCGCATAATCCATTTGGCTATCACCAGTTGGTCGGCAGCATCCTCCAGTGTTGTGGGGAGGAATTCTATCTCATTCTGCTCGTACATGGTGTCGCCAACACAGAAGTTTCCTACTTCGCTATGGCCATACTTAATCAGGCCGCCGCTTTCGGCAATGAGTTTCATGGCCTCGGTGCGGAAGTTCTCGAATTTGCAGAAGGGTGTGGAGGCATGATATCCACGCTGGTCGGCTGTAAGATATTGTTCCTCCTTGGGTGCGATGACGTAGTACTCCAGTTCGCCCATCACTTCGAATTCCATGCCTCCTGTGGTTTCACGGAATGCTTTGCCTGCTTTGGCTAAGGTATATTCTGGAGCCATTTCGAATGGCTCTCCGTCCTTAGTGTAGAAGTTGCACAGTAGGTCCAGTGTTGGCAGTTCTGCGAAGGGGTCAAGGAACGCGGTGCGGAAACGGGGTATTACATACAAGTCACTGCTACCTGCCTCCAGGAAGGGGAACAGGCTGCTTCCGTCCACCCGCTCGCCGGAAGTGAGAATTTCATCGGCATGTTGCAGGCTGTTTATTACAAAATTCAGCGTCTTCAAACGCCCGTCGTTCGCCATGTAGCGGAACTTGATCATCTCTATTTCGAACTCCTCGATGACCCGGAGGATATCAGCTTTTGTGAACTCGCGCATGGGCTTTTGCAGAAATTGCACCAGTCGGTTCGGGTTAAGTTTCAGTTCTTCTTGTGTCATATGAAATATTTTTTTGAATTGGGACTGCAAAGATACGAATATTTTTCGTATCTTTGCAATCTCAAACGAAAAATTATTTATTATGTTCAAAAAAGAGACTTATATTGCTCGCCGTGAGCAATTACGTAAAGACATCGGCCATGGTATTATTATCATTCAGGGCAACCATGAAGCACCTTGTAACTACCCTGATAATACTTATTGGTTCCGTCAAGACAGTACTTTTTTATACTTTTTCGGTCTTCAGCGCGAAGATTTAATCGGTGTACTCGACTGCGATAGTGGAAAAGACTATGTTTTCGCCAACGACTACGACATTGACGACGTTATCTGGACGGGTCCGCTGCCCAGTGTCAAGGAATTGGCGGCAAGTGTGGGTGTTGAAAACAGTGGTGATTTGGCAGCGTTACAGACATTTTGCAACAATGCTGTTTGCCAAGCCCGTCGCATCCATTATCTACCTCCCTACCGGGCCGACAACCAGCGTCAGCTCAGTCTCCTGCTCGGTCTCCGATACGATTCGGTAAAGACTCATGCCTCTATGGATTTGATTCTTGCCTGTGTCAAACAACGCAGCATCAAGAGTGACGAAGAGATTGTAGAAATAGAGAAAGCCATTGCCACAGCCTACAACATGCATGTGGGAGCCATGAAGATGGCTATGCCTGGCCGCTATGAGTATGAGCTGGCAGGTTTCATGCAGGGCGAAGCATGGAAAGGCAACGGTCCTGTCTCTTTCCCGGTCATTATGACTATCCACGGCGAAACACTCCATAATCACAACCACAATCACAAACTCGAGCTTGGACGTATGCTTGTGATGGATGCCGGCTGCGAAACAGAGATGAGCTATTGTTCAGACATTACACGCTCTGTACCCGTGGGCGGCCGTTTCGATGCACGTCAGAAAAGTATTTACGAGATAGTCCTTGCCGCCAATCTGGAGGCCATCCGTGTAACCCGTCCGGGCATCACCTATCAAGAAGTTCACACTGCCGCCAGCCGTGTATTGGCTCAGGGCTATAAGGATCTTGGCATTCTTCGTGGCAATATCGACGACATTGTGGCCAATGGAGCACATAGTCTCCTCATGCCTCACGGTCTCGGCCATATGATGGGTCTTGATGTCCACGATATGGAGAACTATGGCCAGATTAACGTGGGATACGATGATGAAACACGTCCCAGCACCCAGTTTGGACTTGGCAGCCTACGCTGCGGTCGCAGACTGCAACCCGGCTTTGTCATCACTGATGAGCCCGGTTGCTACTTCATCCCTGCCCTTATTGATCAATGGCATGCCAATGGCACCAACAAGGACTTCATCAACTTCGACGAGTTGGAGCATTGGAAAGACTTTGGCGGCATCCGCATCGAGGATGACATCCTTGTCACTTCCGACGGCTGTCGTGTCCTTGGCAAACCCATTCCCAAGACAGTTCAGGAAATAGAAGCCACAATGAATAGCTAAACATCTTTCCTATTTACCTAGATGTAACAAGGGTGTTGAGCCGATTGGTTCAACACCCTTGTTTATTATTGGTAGTGACTGTTGCCCTATCCAATTAATCCTAATCGGTCATTGGGGATTATGGCAGATTAGCGTTTGAAAATCTACTGCTGTAGGTTCGCTGTAGGTTCGCTCTACCTTCGCTCTACCTTCGTCCCCCGGAGCGAACCAAAGGCGAATCCAAATAGTCTCTTCAACAGGATTGGAAACTCCCCGTGCTACAGCTACAGTCGCTACAGTTCCATTCATCCTAAATCGGTCATTTGGGTTGAAGTATCCCCAAAAGGAGGTTTTCGAACTGTAGCAACTGTAGCGTAGCACCTATCGAGCTACTCACTGAATCAGTAGAAGGCAGTACGGGCCTTCAAAACTCACCTCAACGAGGCGAGAAATATAACCCCTAATAACCGAATTGGTTTTAGTCAGACTAGTCCCACAAGCATACCTTGTTGTATGTTCTGCGTCTTGTTTCGTTCTTGTTATTCACAATGGTGAAGCCGTTTTGGCGTATACTGCCTATGTATTCTTTCTCGGGTTTGTATTTTGTATGTCCCAGTAAGTCGCCTTCATAGTTGTATGTGGTGATTTTCCCATTGTCGTCTACCAAGAAAAAATCATCCCCCCATCCTACAACTTCTCCTTTGGTCCTTACGGTGCAAAGCATTTTGTTCCCTGCGCCATAGACTTTGAATTCATTGGCTTTGGTGTTGACAATATTCTGGATTATACCGGAGGAAACAGTTTTCTTCTTCTTCTCATCCGGCTGTTTTTTTGTTTGTGTACTTTTGTTCCTAACTCGTTTTGTGTTGACAGTGTCTCTGGTAACGCCGTGCTTTGCCAATTCCATGTCAACTTCATGTTTTTTGTTTCGCTTATCGTCTTTATACGAAATATAAATACCCACTATCACAATCAACACCAATAAAATTATAAAAAAACCATCGTCCATAGATTTACAATATTAGTTTGATTATTTGTATGTTAATTAGTATTAGAGCATGAACTGTTCTTGATGCAAATATACATTTTTTCTCTTATTTGAAAAGAATAAAGCACTAAATGTAGCAAGAATAATAACATACAAGGATATTGCCCCTTCAGACTTATACTGTCAATCTGACCACTCAACGTTCCTCATCACTCAATTCTGATTGTCCTTGATTTATCTCAGCAGTCGTGACTGTGGCAATGAGATAGTGGTGTCTCCATCTCCAGGGTGCTGTGGGCTATACCTTCTTTTTCGAGCATCTCTTTCAATTGGTGTGTTGTCTTATCCAATTGTTGACAATCGGCTATAACAACATGTGCGGTCAGAGCGGTCTCAGTGGTGCTTATGGACCAAATGTGTACATGATGCACATCCATCACTCCTTCTTGTTTCATCATCAGCTCCACCACTTCATCCACTTCAATCCCCTCTGGCACAGCATCTACACTCATTCGTAGACTCTCCGATAGCAACTCCCATGTCGACACCAGTATCACTCCGGCTATCACAAGCCCCATTATCGGGTCTATTATCGTCCATCCGGTATAAGTAATCACTATGCCGCTTACAACTACCCCAGCCGAAACCAACGTGTCTGCCAGCATGTGCAGGAATGCCCCACGGGTATTGATATCGTGCTGCCTTCGCGATAGCATCCATGCTGTCAGTCCATTCACCAATATGGCTACTACTGCTGTCCAAGTTACCAATGCCCCATTGACATCGGCTGGATGCGAGAATTTGCGAACACTCTCCACCACAATTCCTCCCACAGCCACCAACAATATAATGGCGTTCAGCAACGAAATCAGTACAGAACTTTTTTTATATCCATACGTATACCGTTTTGTGGCATGGGTCTGCGATAGTTTCAGCGCCACCATTGCAAGCAACAGGCAGAACACGTCGCTCAGGTTGTGCCCGGCATCCGACAGCAGTCCCATCGAGTGCCCCACTATGCCCGCCACTGTCTCTGCACCCACAAAAAGCAAGTTCATTACTATCGCCACCACATATACTTTCCCCATTTCTCCTGCAGGAACATGATGGTGGTGGTGATGCCCGTGACTGTGGTGATGCCCCTCTTCGTGATGGTGCTCATGACAATGGTCATGCATTTGTTCCTCTTTGTGTAGAGGTTTTTCTGCTGTATTATTTTGATTGTTTGATGTTTGCATAATATTCTACTTTTCTTTTTCTGCATACAAAAGTATTCCTTTTCCCATTTCCCCACAATCGCTATTTCTCGGTATAATTGCGCCTTCGATTTGGCGATGCAACAAAAACGTAACAATTATTTAACCGAAAAGTAACCGCTGTTTTCCTCCCGCTTGCTATTTTTGCAATGTCGTTTGGATGTCGTCCGCACATTTGGGGAACCCAATAACAGCATTAATTATAAACAATTAGATTACACACTTCTATTCAATTACTATCATGCATCTCGGTCAAATCCTGATCATCATTATCAATTTTGCAGGCGCACTTGCCATTTTCCTTTTCGGAATGAAACTCATGAGTGAGGGTCTGCAGAAATTCGCTGGCAACAAAATGAGGTCCATCATTGGCAAGGTTACCAGCAACCCGCTTCGTGGCATTCTCACCGGTGCCGCTGTGACTACTGCCGTCCAGTCCTCTTCGGCAACCACAGTCATGGTGGTTTCGTTTGTAAATGCGGGTCTGCTCTCCTTGGCAGGCGCGGTGGCCGTAATCATGGGTGCCAACATTGGCACCACCGTCACAGCATGGATTATCACTCTCTTCGGTTTGGGTGAGAGCACCAGCGCTTTCTCTCTCCCCATGTTGTTGGGCGCGGTGGCACTACTTTTCATGTTTGCCAAGAGCGACCGTCTCAAGTATATAGGTGAGTTCATTATTGGTTTGGCTTTGCTGCTTGTCGGCATGACTTTTCTCCAGAAGGCAATGCCCAATCTTGAGCAGTATCCCGACTTTCTGGCTTTTCTTGCCCGCCTGTCCGATTTCGGCTTCTGGTCCATACTCATCTTTATCCTGGTCGGTGCCTTGCTCACCTGCCTTGTCCAGGCCTCCGCTGCCATGATGGCCATTACCTTGGTTATGTGCTACAATGGTTGGATTGGTTTTGATGTTGCTGTGGCACTTGTCATGGGTCAGAATATTGGCACCACCATCACTGCCAACATTGCCGCCATGGTGGCCAACACCAATGGTAAGAAAGCGGCCCGTGCCCATTTGGTTTTCAATGTTATTGGTGTCCTTATCACCTTGGCGGTATTCCGTCCGGTACTCGATCTCATCGCTCATTTCACTGTTGGCATAGTAGGTAGCAGCCCTTACACCGCAGTCAATGCCGCTGGCTATAGTCCCAATGCCATTCCTATGGCTCTGTCACTTTTCCATACTTTCTTCAATGTGGTCAATACATTCATCTTGGCTTGGTTTATCCCCGGAATCCTCCGCATTGTCAACTGGATGGTCAAAGGTCAGCCCGAAGACGAGGAATACATCTACAAACTCAAGTACATCGGCGGTACTTGGATGAGCACTGCCGAACTCAACCTCCAGGCTGCCGAGCGTGAGATTACCGAGTTCTCAAAACGTATCCTCCGCATGTATTCGTTCCTGCCAACTCTCCGCACCGCCAAAACCGACGAGGAGTTTAATCAAACCTTGGAGCGTATCGAGAAGTATGAGGAGATATCCGACCGTATGGAAATGGAAATATCCTCCTTCCTCACCCGTATTGCCGAAGGCGACCTTTCGCATCAAGGCTCCCAGCGCATCAGTGCTATGCTCTGTGTGGTGGACAATCTCGAGAGTATCGGCGACACCGTCTACCAAATTGCCGCTACACGGAAAAACAAACGAGAAACCGCCGTCCATTTCGACCAGCATCTAAACGACAACTTGGAACACATGACCTCATTGGTGCAGCACTCCCTCGACATCATGGACGCAAATCTCAACAACGACTACTCTCATGCCGATATCCTTCATGCCACCGAGGCCGAGGAGGCTGTGAACCACTACCGCGACACTCTCCGCGACGAGCATCTCGACGCTCTCAAGCATGGCACATATAATTTCGCCATAGGCAATGCATACAGCAGTCTCTATGCCCTCTACGAGAAACTGGCCGACTATGTTATCAATGTCACTGAGGCAATCAGTGTGAAATTTGTAGAGAAATAGCTGCCCGATAATCCGGCCAAGCAATCCCAACGGTGATTAGTACATTTGTCTAATCACCGTTTTTTTTCTTTGTATATAGAAAAAAGTGCGTATCTTTGCACATTATTTCACCTTTAAACATTGTACGTTATGATGAGAAAATGTTTATTATTCGGGCTTGCCTCGTTGTTTCTCTTTGTGGGCCCCCTTCATTCCCAAACACGTATGAACGTTCCTAACGGCAGTTTTGAACATTGGACCACCCAGACCGGCTACAACATTTCAGCTCTGGGCATGTCCCTTCCAGTGTACGAAAGCTATTCCATACCCAACGGATGGAATCATCTGTCATATCCTGTCAACGAGAGTTTTTCGTTTTATGGCACATCCATTTCCATCAACACTTCACTCCCCCTAATCAAAGTGAGCCAGGAGACGGGCGTTGTTCCCGACAGCAGTTATGCGGTCAAGTTGCAAAGCTTCATGCTTAACGACATAGTCACTGGTCTGGTCTATGTTCTGGCCGCTCCCCAGCTCGACACCATGCTCACCCAAACCGTGTTCCCCAGCATCCTCTCAACAGGTGCTGTCAATTTGGATACCCTCATACCTATTGTCACCAACCTCTTCTCCAACTTCGACAGCGTGGAAAGCATACTCATGTCGCTGGCCACTATCAACGTCAACAACATGGTCTCTGGTGGCATAGCCCTTGGCGGTTTCCTTCCCTCCCGCATGACTGGCAGTTATAAATACCATGCTGCTGGCAGTGGCGACAACGGAGGTGTACTCCTGCTCGGCACACGCTACAACTCCACTACCCACCGTCGTGATGTGGTGGGTGGAGGTGCCAATATCGCTCTAAACGATGTTACCAATTACAGCCCGTTCACAGTGGACTATATGTCGCTCCACGACCTTGATGCCTCTTTCCCCGACCAAACTCCCGACTCACTGGTCATCCTGCTCCTTTCTTCGGCCAGCACGACCATGCAACAGGGCTCCTGGCTCTGTGTTGATAATCTGGCCCTTTGGAACGACACTACCGTGGTAGTGGACTCCAGCACCTGTGCCGACATAGTGGCTCTTGCCGCCACTCCCGATATCCACGAGGCCGTTCTCAATTGGAGCACCACCGATGTGGTGAGTGGTTTCGACTTGGAATACGGCCCTGCAGGGTTTGCCCGCGGCAGCGGCACTGCTATGACCCTCACCAACAATACTGTATCGTTCAACGGCTTGGATGCCAACACTCTTTACGATGTCTACCTCCGCACACGCTGCAATGATGGCATTTATGGCGACTGGACTTCAATCCAGTTCTCCACCCTTCCCGACACTTGCGCCAGCGTGCGTTGGATGGAGATTGTCAATGTGGCTTACGATCACTTCCCCCAGTTAGAGCTGCATTGGGTGGGCGGATCTCAGCCCGACCACTGGGAGGTGGAGTACGGTCTGCAAGGCTTCGAACTGGGCAGCGGCACGGTGGTGGAAACCAACGAGACCAGTTTTGCCATTTATGAGTTGGAAGAGCAGGGAGTGTTACAACCCAATACTTGGTACGACTTCTATGTTCGCTCTGCGTGCGAAGATGGTGTGTATGGCGAGTGGGACTCTGTGCACTACCGCACATTCTGCGCCACCGTGGAAGACGTTACGCTGAATGACGAAAATATCAGCGTCAATGCTGACAATCTCATAGAGGGCTACAGTGTGACATGGGTTGACAATAGCGGCACTAATCAGTGGTTGGTGGGCTATGGCTCGCCTAATTCTACTATGCAGACTGTGACGGTGAATGAGCCTATGTTCCAGTTGCCACCCCTTATGCCCAACACACGTTATGCAGTGGATGTTATGCCTCTGTGTGGAGAGGGCAACTATGGTGATGTGCGCTATGTGGAATTCACCACTATCACTGTCGGCATTGCCGAAGCGGATGCTTCTGTGCTGACGGTCAGCCCCAATCCCGCCAATGGCCGTTGCACGGTGACTCTTTCCGACATCGCTCCCGCTCTGCTGAAACTCTACAGCACCGATGGCCGGTTAATCCAAACTATAATCTATTCCGGCTCCCCCGTCGAGCTGCTTCTGCCCGCTCAGGGAGTGTATCTCTTGCACGCCACCTCCGCCAACGGCACTTCCATGCTCAAAATAGTAAACAAGTAATTCCATTTGTAAATGACTCTGTTTTCGCACTATCTGGCCTACTGCTCACTGATATCCCTATTGGTGGGCAGTTGCTCCTTTCCTGCTGCCCGGACTGAGGCCGACTCTACCGATTCTTTCCCGTCCTCACTGGAGCTTCCAAACTATGGTAATGGTGAGGATATTATATGCTACGAGGGTTTCACAGTGTCGTACAACCATTCAACCCTCATCCCCAACTGGGTGGCATATCAACTCACTGCCGACGAGCTCGACGGATACTACAACAACAAGAGTTCCATTTTCAGTCGCGACCCCAATTTGAAGGGACGTCAGGCCTCGCGCGAGGATTACTCCCACTCTGGATGGGACAAAGGGCACATGTGCCCCAAAGCCGATCTTAGGTGGTCGGAAAAAGCCTACTGGCAAAGCCATTATTTCCCCAATATATGTCCGCAAAACCACAATCTCAACGGAGGTGATTGGAACTCGCTCGAGAAATCGGTTCGCCGTTGGGCCAAGCGCTATGGATGTGTGTGGGTAGTGTGTGGCCCTGTGGTAGACTCTTGCCGTTATGGCACCATCGGTGATGCTATGGTGCAGGTGCCCGATGCTTTCTTTAAAGCTGTCCTGATCCACGACGGTTCTTCGTTCCATGCTGTGGCGTTTGTCATGCCCAACCGTTCGGGTCACCAGTCTTTGCGTCGCTATGCCTGCACGGTCGATCAGCTTGAGTCAATCCTTGAGCGCGACATCTTTCCGGCTCTCGACGACGATGTGGAAGCCTCGGTCGAAGCTTCCTCCAACTGGAAGGCTTTCGGCTTTTAGCCTATTGGTCTCTGTACTATAAAAAGTGGGTGACTCAGAATTTTCCTGGGTCACCCACTTTCATTTTGTTGTCTTGGGCTTTATGCCCGTTATGCTGTCTCTCGGAGATGATGCAGCCGAAGCATGCGGCCTATCGGCTCGTGTCTTCGGTGGCTCCGGTCTTGGCGCGGCTCTCCAATTCCATTTTGCCGAAACGCAGCGTCAGGCCGAAACTAATGTATCGGCTGGTCCACTTATAGTTCGACGTGCTGCTGTTGTAGGGGTTGAGTTCGGTGGTATTCCAGCTGTTCCAGTTGAATATATCGTTGCAGTTCAGATAGAGTGACAATTTGCGGTCGAAGAAGTCGGCACTGGCGCCCAGATTCAAACCCTTACGTGGTTCGTCCATGCTCAGTAGTGACCACGAGCTCAGTCCGCGGCTGCTGTAGTCGCCCGAGGCAAACACCTCTACCTTGTTCCACAACTTGGTCCATACTCTTATCCTCGCGTTCCAGGAGGGAACACCGTTTTCTACAGGATTCTCGTTAGGCCGCAGCTGCAGGCGGTACCATCCATAGGCAAATCCACCGCTCAGACGCACATTAAACAACGCCGAGGGCCGGTACATAATGTTGAAGTTCAAATCAAACCGGCGGGTGTCTCCAACGTTGTTGGGTTTTGAATAGGTCACTACCCGTCCAAAAAAGTCTACATAGCGGGCATCGGTCAGTATGGAGTATTCGTTTATCTTGGAACGGAAACTGCTGTTCACCCCCACCGAGCCGAATTTGGTGAAGAACTTGTTCCATGAGAAATCGACATTGTGATTGTAGATTGGTTGCAGTACAGGGTTGCCGGTCGAATAGCTCTCAATGCCGTAATCCTCGTAAGTCGAATATTCAGAAGCATCAGGGTGGTTGGTGCGCATCACATAGCTCAGGCTGAAGTTGTGCATACTCTTGGTGCTGTAGCTTAAATGGATGGAAGGTACTGGTGCCCACGAATGTGTGTCTACGTCGTATTGCGGTTTATACAGGTGTTTCGAGGTGCTGTGACTATAATTGAGTCGCATGCCCAGTTTCAGGGAGAAACCTCCCCATTTGCGTCTCCAGGTCAGGTAGGCTTCGGCACTTTGTCTGTTGTCGCGGGCACTGTCCGAACGGAGCAAATCCGTGCGCCAAACATTATCGGCGGTGAGTGTATCGCGCAACTTGTATTGGAAGTCCCTTCCCAGTCCCAGTTCCACGCCAGCTTCGATCTCGCCGTTCTTGCTGTAGGGTAGTGAGTAGTTGAAGCTCAATGAGCCGTTTCCGCTCATTTGGTTGCTGTTCGAATTCTGGTCGTAGTTCAGCTGTTCCTGTTTATCGTAATGTCGCCAGTCACTGCTCTGATTTCTCCAACCCCACCAGCTTCCGTTTGTCGAGATGGAATATTGGTGTCCCTCGTTGTTGAACTTGTGCGTATACCACAATCCCCCATATCCACCGTGGTTGAACGAGTTTGACTTGCTTTGGGTTTTGTAGTTGAAATTGGCAGGCTCAAGGTTCGGAAGCATGAAGTCGGTGCGTATGGTGGTGTCGCTTTCGTTGCTTCTACGCCAGCCGGGATAGGCGCCAAACCAGCCGTTAATGCTGTTCATCGAGTCAAATTCGTAGCTGGCGTTCAGGTTGCCCCAGATGTTGTTACGTCTCGAGATATCCGTACCGCTCGTACTCCAGATGCGGGCAGTGTCTGTGGTGTTGTGCATCATGTGGCCCGACTGTGATTCTATGGTGGTGTTGTTCGCCCCGCTGTAACTCAAGTATGCACTGATGTGCAACTTCTCGTTGCTGAATACATACGACGCCCAGGGCGAGATGGAGGGGCGTGATGTGCCGTTGGCTCCGAAACTTACAAACGAATTGCGCATCATGCGTTGGTTTGTCACTATGTTCACCACCGGGCCGTTACTTCCGTAGCGTGCCGATGGGTTGCGGATTACTTCGATGCGGTCTATACTGTTGGCGGGCAGAGTTTTGATATACTGCTTCAGTGCTTCCCCTTCAAGGTTCGACGGGCGGTCGTTAATCCACACCGTCGCTGTCGCGCCGTTCAGCGTCACGTTGCCTTCCACATCCACCTCCACTCCCGGGGCGTTCTGCAGAGCATCGCTGGCGTTGCCGGTCTGTATCGTGGCATCCTCGGCCACATTGTACAGGTCTTTCTCGCCGTCTACGGCATAAAGCGGCCGTGTGTCCACTATCTTAATCATATCAAGCAGCATTGCACCTTCGCTCAGCTCGATGGTGCCCATGTCGATGGTGCCCAGCCCTGTGGGTCCCCCGTAACGTGTGTTCGGTACTGGCACAAATATTGTGCCGTATCCCATGGCGGAGAGACGGAGTACTGTGGGTACGGTATCGTTCTTCAGGCTGAATACACCCTTTTCGTCCGTCACCGTTCCCCGGACAAAAGTGCTGTCTTCGGCGCGCAACATGGCCACATTGGCATACATCAAAGGCTGCTTGTCCTTGTTGCTGACCATTTTACCGGTCACTACGTGTTGTCCCGCCGCTGCCAGCACAATTGCGGTGAACAACAGTGTCATAATGGTTTTCTTCATTTTTTCGCTATCTATTATTCTTTGTTGTGAAATCTTTTCTATCTATCAATCAATTGGATTACACCTTTTTGCGAAAAGGAAATGTGGCATTTTCCCCTTCCGAAGGCATCAAAGATGACGTGCAAAGATACATACTTTTTGTTATATGGGTATTGTTTGCTAAAAATTTTTTTCTTTCGAATATTCTCACTCTCAACCCACCACCTACAATTTCGCTGCCGCTCCGTTCCTCCCGTATCCCGCCTCCTTTCCCGTTCAAGTGCAGCTTCGCTATCTCACCACCTCTTATTAAGCTTGTCATAAGATTTTCTTAAGCGTAAGACACAATAAGAGTTAAGTATGCAATGGGCAAGTGCCTATATATTAGCGAATACGGGTCAAAGAGGAATGGTTCGGCGGGTTGTTGTGTATGTGGTTGATAATTGGTGGAAAAAGAAGGGGATTATAGGCGATGGGCGAGAAGGGTTAGTGACGGTTGGGTGCGGGTTGGTTCATCTGCTTTTCATGTGTATGACTGTCGGTTTGCCTATTCCGGGTCGTAATGGAAGCGGGTGGGTTGGTTTTGGGGAACTAGTGAAGGGAAGGGTGGACGCGGAGGAGAGAGTGGTGTGGAGGTGAGCGGATAGCGGTTGGGGATAGAATGAGGGTGCGAAAATAGTGTAGGGCGTGGGAGGATGCAATTGCAGCGATTGTAGGTGGGGTGGAATTATATTTTTAAAAAGGAGTGATAATATCGGGAAAATTATGTAAATTTGCAAATGGAAAATTGTGGGCATTGCCCGCACAATTGTTTATGTGGTAAAGAGATGCAGCGAAATGGTGTGAAATAAAGGGGTGTGAAAAGGGTGTTGAGGGTTTGGAATATGAGGAAAAATGCGGTGGAGGGGTTGGTGGATGTTGAAAAAAAACATCATTGAAATAGTGGTTGGAGAAGGGTGCTGAGAATTGGGTGAGGAGCGATTGGCGGAGTGGATGGAGGATGTGAGCGGATATGCGGAAACTTGGGATAAGGGTATTGAGGGACTGGAGTGGTGGCAGAGATGATGTTTGCAGAACGGACGCGGGGTATGGAGAAAGGTAGAAGAGAATGGCTTTTGAGGTAGAGAAGAATGGTTTTTAGTACAAGAAACAGAATAAATTAGATATAGTGAAATGATAAAGATAAAAAAGGGCTTGGATTTGCCGATAGAGGGAGCTGCGGAGAAGCGCACGACGGATGCGCGCAGTATAGCCTGCTACGGTATTAAGCCTACCGATTTTGTCGGCTTGGTGCCCCGCCTGTTGGTAGGAGAGGGTGATGAAGTGAGGGTGGGGGATGCCTTGTTTTGCGACAAAAGAGATGAAAGAATCCGTTTTACATCGCCGGTTGCAGGCCGTGTGAAGGCTGTGGTGAGGGGTCCGAAGAGACTTCTGCTGGCGGTGGTGGTAGAGAAAAATGACGAGCAGGCATTGCTTAGGTTTGATGGCGATGTGAAAGAGCGTATGATGCAGACCGGTTTGTGGACCGCTTTGCGTCAGCGTCCGTTCGGAACGGTGGCCAATCCCGATGACCGGCCGAAGGCCATTGTGGTGAGCTGCTTTGACAGTGCCCCGTTGGCACCCGACTACGACTATGTGATGCAGGGCCGCGAAGAGGACTTGTGGGAGGGACTGGAGGCTTTGAGCACATTGACCGACGGCAAGCTCTATGCCTGTTTCAAGGCTGGACAGCGGCTTGGCCGCGAGGCTGAGAAAAGGCTGGTGAAGAGCGGTCGCATCTCGGTGGAGTATTTCGACGGTCCCCACCCGGCAGGTAACGTGGGTACTCAGATTGCGCATCTGTGCCCCATAGACAAGGGTGATGTGGTTTGGACGATGGGAGTGCAGGACGCTGCGGTGCTTGGACGCTTGATGAGAAGCGGAGAGTACTGTCCGGAACGCCTGTTGGCTGTGGCTGGCCCTGAGGTGCGTAGCCCGCACTACTACCGCATTGTGGCTGGAGCCTGCGTGGAAGGGATTGTGAGTACGCAACGCAGCAACCCCAACTATCCGGCATTGACCAAGGGAGAGAAGGTTGAAGGAGTCAGGGTGATTTCGGGCAATGTGTTGAGCGGTAGTTGTATTGAGGATGACGGTTTTGTGGGTGCATACGATAGTTTGTTAACCCTGATGCCCGAAGGGAATTACTATGACTTTATGGGCTGGCTGCTGCCGGGACTGAACAAGTATAGTTTCTCCCGTACGTTCTGGAGCGGATTTGTGCCGTCGTTTATGCATGATATTTTCGGACAGGTTCCCCGCATGATGGCGCCCAAGTTCGATACTAACCTGCACGGCGGTGTGAGACCGTTGGTGTTTACAGGCAATTTCGAAAGGGTGTTTCCCTTTGATATCTACCCGTTGCAACTGCTCAAGGCCTGCATTATAGGCGATATTGACTTGATGGAGAAACTGGGAATATACGAGGTGGAGCCTGAGGATTTCGCTCTATGTGAGTATATTGACCCGTCGAAGACGGATATACAGCCTATCATCCGCGAGGCGTTGGAAAAATTAAGAAAGGAGGCTTTGTGATGTTTGACAATTTAAGAGGATTTATAGATAAGATAAAGCCCAACTTTGTGAAAGGCGGCAAGTTTGGCTGGCTGCAAAGTACGTTTGAGGCTTTTGAGACTTTTGCTTTCACTCCCAACACGGTTACGGCAAAGGGTAGCCATGTGCGCGACGGTGTGGACATGAAGAGGGCAATGATAACTGTGGTGATAGCGTTGGTGCCCGCTTTGCTGTTCGGCATGTGGAACATTGGGTATCAGACCATGCTTCACGGTGAGAATTGGCCTTTCGAGCCAGGGACGGCCGCCAGCTGGTGGTATTGCCTGTGGTTTGGCTTTTTGCGTATGTTGCCCTTGATAGTGGTGAGTTATGTTGTGGGTCTTGGCATAGAATTTATGTTTGCCCAGATACGCCACCACGAGGTGAATGAGGGCTTCTTGGTGACGGGATTGATAATACCGATGATAGTGCCGGTGACTACGCCCTTGTGGCAGTTGGCTCTGGCAGTGGCTTTTGCTGTGGTGATAGGCAAAGAGGTGTTTGGCGGAAGCGGCATGAATTTCCTGAACCCAGCATTGGTGGCGAGAGCATTCCTGTTTTTCAGCTACCCAACCCATATGTCGGGCGACCAAGTGTGGATTGCTGCCGACTTGTGGGGGACAGATGCCATTGCGGGTGCCACCACTATGGGAGAGCTGGCCACGGGTATGAGTCCGTCGGCCTCGGCATTGGATATGTTTATAGGTACGGTGCCGGGCAGCACTTGCGAGACCTCGGTGATTGCCATATTGCTGGGTGCATTGGTGCTGCTGGTGAGCGGCATAGCCAGCTGGAGGGTGATGCTGAGTGTGGTGCTGGGTGGCGGAGCAATGGGTCTTCTCTTTAACGCCATCGGTGCCAACGACTATATGCAATTGCCTTTCTACTACCACTTCCTGATGGGTGGCTTTGCTTTCGGTGCGGTGTTTATGGCTACCGACCCGGTGACCTCTGCACAGACCAATGCGGGCAAGTGGATTTACGGTTTGCTGATAGGAGCTTTTGCAGTGATGCTGAGAGTTCTGAACCCTGCATACCCGGAAGGCATGATGCTGAGCATTCTGTTAATGAACTGCTTTGCACCGCTGATAGACCACTGTGTGGTGCAGCGTAATGTAAAGATGCGTGAGAGACGCGCTTTGGGAAAGGAGGTGAGACAATGAAAACATTCAGCAACAGATATATCTTTATATACTCGACAGTGCTGGTGGCGGTGGTGGCCGTGATATTGGCGGTCGTTGCCACATCGCTGAAACCGATGCAGGAACGCAACCAGCGGGTGGAGACCAAACAGATGCTGCTCCGCACGATAGGAGTGGCAAGTACGAAGGCGGATGCAGAAGAGCTGTATTCGAAATATATCAAAGAGACGCAAACCGAGGACGGGAAGCCGTACTTCTTGTTTGACGGAGGCGTGGTGATACCGCTGAGGGGAACCGGTTTGTGGGGACCCATCTGGGGTTATATGGCCTTGGACGGTGAGGGCACGGTGCTGGGTGCCGTGTTCGACCACAAGGGCGAGACTCCCGGACTGGGTGGGGAAATCTCTACCGACAAGTTTGCCGCGCGTTTTGAGGGTAAGAAGATGGACACACAGCCCATCCGCTTGAAGAAACATGCCAACCCGCAGGACAACTACGAGGTGGACGCCATAAGCGGAGGCACCATGACCAGCAACGGTGTGACGAACATGCTGGCAGCAGCCTTCGAGGACTATTCAACACTACTTAGCAACTTTAACCCGGAAGCCGGGTTGCAAACAACCAACAGTCATGAGCAATAAGAATTGGAAATTGATAACGATGCCGTGGAACAAGAACAACCCTGTGACGGTACAGGTGTTGGGTATCTGCTCCTGTTTGGCAGTGACGGCGCAGCTGAAGCCCGCCGTAGTGATGGCATTATCGGTGACGGTGGTGGTGGCTCTTTCGAACCTCATCATCTCGTTGATGCGAAAAACTATACCGCCGCGTATACGTATTATAGTACAGCTGGTGGTGGTTTCGATGCTGGTGGTGTTAGTGGACCAGTTGTTGAAGGCCTATGTGTATGATGTGAGCAAACAGCTCTCGGTGTTTGTGGGGCTGATAATTACCAACTGCATAGTGATGGGACGACTGGAGGCATTCGCCATGAGTAACCCTCCGATTCCCTCGTTGTGCGACGGTATAGGCAATGGATTGGGATATAGCATTATTCTGGTTACGCTGGGTTTTGTGCGCGAGCTGTTGGGCAGCGGTACCGTATGGGGATATCCCGTGATGGAAAAACTGGGTATTTATAATATCGGGTATGAAAACAACGGATTGATGATAATGCCCCCGATGGCACTGATACTGGTGGGAATAATCATCTGGATACAGCGCACCCGCAACAAAGACCTATGTGAATAAGAAAGAGATGTGACAACAAGTCGGTAGCCGCTGATGCGGACCCGCCCATGACACGGTGGGTGTAGCGGAACGGCGAAGGACGATAAAAATACATTCAGAAAATGGAATACATCAATATATTCATCAAGTCTATTTTTGTAGACAATATGATTTTCGCCTTCTTTCTTGGCATGTGCTCGTATTTGGCAGTGTCGAAGACGGTGAAAACGTCGGCGGGTTTGGGTATCGCCGTAACATTTGTGCTTTTGATAACCGTGCCCATCAACTGGGTGGTCAATAAATATATGTTGGCTCCCGGTGCGTTGGCATGGATTAGCCCCAAGCTGGCCAATGTGGACCTCTCGTTTCTGAGCCTCATCATGTTTATTGCCGTGATTGCGGCCATAGTGCAGATGGTGGAGATGATAGTGGAGAAGACATCGCCGGCACTATACAACTCGCTGGGTATATTCCTGCCCTTGATAGCAGTGAACTGTGCTGTGATGAGTGGGTCGCTTTTTATGCAGGAAAGGGCATATAACTTCGGAGAGGCGGTGAGCTTCTCGCTGGGCAGCGGCATAGGCTGGTTTTTGGCCATTGTGACCATTGCAGCCATACGCGAGAAACTGCGCTACTCGCATATCCCGCCAGCATTGAAGGGTGTGGGTATCACGTTTATAATTACAGGACTCATGGGAATGGCCTTTATGAGTTTTATGGGAATAAAATTATGATGGAGCAGGCTCCAAGGTTATTAACACAAAAATAATATGACTACAACAATACTTACTGCACTCATTGTCATCGTGGCTGTAATACTGCTGCTGGTGGCATTGTTGTTGTTCCTGCGAGCCAAGTTGATACCGCAGGGCAATGTGACCATCACCATTAACGACGATAAGAAATTGACTGTTCCGACCGGGAACACCCTTATATCCACACTTGCCGAACAGCAGATATACCTGCCGTCGGCCTGCGGCGGCAAAGGGTCGTGCGGACAATGCAAATGCCGTGTGCTGGAGGGTGGCGGTTCCATCCTGCCCACAGAGGTGGGATTCTTTACCCGCAAGCAGATACAGGACCATTGGCGTTTGGGCTGCCAGGTGAAGGTGAAAGAGGACTTGAAAATAGCAGTACCGCCCTCGATTTTGAGCATCAAGGAATACGAATGCACCGTGATTAGCAACCGCAATGTTGCCACATTCATGAAAGAATTCAAGGTGCAGCTGCCTGCCGGTGAGCACATGGATTTTGAACCTGGCTCGTATGCACAGATAAAGATTCCCAAGTTCGACTTGAAATATTCCGATTATGACCGCGATTTGATAGGGGAGGAGTACCTGCCTGCATGGGAGAAGTTCAAGATGTTCGACCTCCGTTGTGTGAATCCGGAGCCGACAGTGCGTGCCTACTCAATGGCCAACTATCCCGATGAGGGTGATGTGTTCATGCTCACCGTCCGTATCGCAACCCCACCGTTCAAGCCGGACCGTTCAGGATTTATGAATGTGAATCCGGGTATAGCCTCATCGTATATCTATTCGTTGAAGCCGGGCGACAAAGTGATAATGTCCGGTCCTTATGGCGATTTCCATATCAAGAACCATCCGGCAGATATGCCCAACAAGCCCGAAATGATATGGGTGGGTGGCGGTGCCGGTATGGCTCCGTTGCGTGCCCAGATTATGCATTTGACCCGCACGTTGAATACCCGCGACCGCAATATGCATTACTTCTATGGTGCACGAGCTTTGAACGAGGTGTTCTACTTGGACGATTTCAGACAATTGGAAAAGGATTTTCCCAATTTCCATTTCCACTTGGCGTTGGACCGTCCCGACCCGGCAGCCGATGCGGCAGGAGTACCTTACACTGCGGGGTTTGTGCATAACGTGATGTACGAGACCTATTTGAAGGACCATCCCGCCCCCGAGGATATTGAGTACTACATGTGCGGTCCCGGCCCTATGAGTTCGGCAGTGGTGAATATGCTGGACAATTTGGGCGTGGCACCCGAGAATATATTGTACGACGATTTTGGAGGAGGCGCCCCCAAGAAATAAACAAATCACAGTGTCGGGGAACGATATCCAATAATTAGACTTACGAGTTTAATTGTGGAGCGGACTGACAAACAAGACAATTTTAATTTTAATATAAACCCAAACATAGCAATAATGAATTTACCAAAAATCCATTCCATTTCCAAGAAGATATGCGTGGCACTGCTGGGCGGTTTCCTGCTAATCTTCTTGTTGTTCCATGCCTGTGCCAACCTGTGCATATTGCGTCATGACGACGGTGCATGGTACACTGCTTTTTGCCACTTTATGGGCACGAACTATATAGTCAAGGTGTTCGAGGTGGTGTTGATAGGAACTATCCTGCTCCACATCTGTTTCACTGGATGGCTGTGGCTTACCAACCGACTGGCCAGACCGGTGCGTTATCACCAACAGGGGAAGAGCAAGACACATCCGGGGTCCAAACTCATGATGTGGACTGGTATCCTTATTTTCGTATGTCTGTTTGTCCACTTCACCGATTTCTATTTTGTGAAAATGGGATGGGTGAAAGGCGAATACATGGTAAAAGTAGACAAGCTTGCTACCGATGATGCCATGGGAATGATGGAACTGGCATCGAATATGGAAATGACTCCTGATGAGCTTATAAACTACTTGGAAGAAAATGCAAGCTCGTATGCCGAGACTGAAGAGGAAATGGCCGAAGCAGAAGAGTATGTGTCAAAACTGAGAGACCAGCTGGGAGTGATGAATATTGTGCAGAGAGCCTATGATGAAGGCAATCTGAGCGCAGACAAGAAATGGATACGCCACCTTACCTATGATGAACGTCAGTTGTTGCGCGAGGTGGCTCCGGAGAGCGACCCCGAGCCTGACTTCTATTTTATGGCCCGCGAGAAATTCAAGAACCCCTTCATGGTGTTGTTCTATCTAATTTTCTTTGTGGTTGTGTGGATTCACATGCGCCATGCATTCCCTTCGGCTTTCCAAACTTTGGGATTGAACAATTATAAATACAGCAAAGCCATTGATGTGATAGGGCAGATATACGCATGGGTAGTGTGTCTGATGTTCGCAGCTGTGGTGATACTGGTTTACCTTGGCTTGTAGCCAACAAAACGGAACTGCCGACAGTTGCATGGTTTTGCTACTGCAACAGCAGGAATGTTAATGTATTATTTTAACAATCAACAATCGACATGAATTTAGATTCTAAAATACCCGAAGGTCCCCTTTCAGAAAAATGGACCAACTATAAAGCCAGTCAGAAGCTGGTGAATCCCGCCAACAAGCGGAAAATAAATATCATTGTTGTTGGAACCGGATTGGCCGGTGCCTCGGCCGCTGCTTCTTTGGGAGCAATGGGCTTCAAAGTGGATATTTTCTGCATTCAGGACTCGCCGCGCCGTGCGCACTCCATCGCTGCACAGGGTGGTATCAATGCAGCCAAGAATTACCAGAATGACGGCGACAGTGTGGAGCGTTTGTTCCGCGACACCATTAAAGGAGGTGACTACCGTGCCCGTGAGGCCAATGTGTACCGTTTGGCCGAAGTGAGTGGCAACATTATTGACCAGTGTGTGGCGCAGGGAGTTCCTTTTGCCCGCGACTATGGTGGATTGCTTGACAACCGTTCGTTTGGCGGTGCACAGGTGAGCCGAACATTCTATGCCCGTGGTCAAACCGGTCAGCAGTTGTTGCTGGGTGCTTATGGTGCACTGAGCCGTGAGATAGCCCGCGGCAGTGTTACATTGCACGAACGCCACGAGATGATGGATCTGGTGGTGGTGCCCGACAAGGACGGTAAGCCCCGTGCCCGTGGCATTATAGTACGCAATTTGGTAACCGGTGAGCTGGAACGCTATGCCGCCCATGCTGTGGTGCTTGCTACAGGTGGTTATGGCAATGTGTATTACCTTTCGACCAATGCCATGAACAGTAACGGAAGTGCGGCTTGGGTATGCCATAAGAAGGGTGCAGCCTTTGCCAATCCCTGTTTTGTTCAGATTCACCCCACTTGTATCCCTGTGCATGGCGACTATCAGTCGAAACTTACCCTTATGAGTGAGAGTCTGCGCAACGATGGCCGTATCTGGGTGCCCAAAAAGAAAGAGGATGCCGAGGCAATTCGTCGTGGCGAAAAAGGCCCCAACGACATTCCCGAAGAGGAGCGTGACTACTATCTTGAACGTCGTTACCCTGCATTTGGTAATCTGGTGCCCCGCGACGTCGCTTCGCGTGCCGCCAAGGAACGTTGCGATGCCGGTTATGGTGTAGGTTCGACTGGCCTTGCTGTATATCTAGATTTTGCCGATGCCATTCAGCGCTTGGGACGCGATGTTGTGGAGCAGAAGTATGGTAACCTCTTCCAGATGTATCAGAAGATTGTGGACGTAGATCCTTATGAGAATCCCATGATGATATACCCCGCAATCCACTACACTATGGGTGGTCTTTGGGTGGACTATGAACTACAAACCACTATCCCTGGTCTCTTTGCCGCCGGTGAAGCCAACTTCTCCGACCATGGTGCCAACCGTCTGGGTGCATCTGCATTGATGCAGGGATTGGCCGACGGCTATTTTGTGTTGCCGTATACTATGCAAAACTATTTGGCTGACCAGATTTATGTGGGCAAGATTTCCTCTGATACTCCCGAGTTTGACCAGGCTGAGAAGGATGTTCGCGAACGTTTGGACGCTCTTATGGCCATAGGCCAGAAAGAGCAGCCACACCACACCGTAGACCATTTCCATAAGGCTTTGGGCAAGATTATGTGGGAATATGTGGGTATGGCCCGCAACACTGAGAGTCTCACTATTGCCCAGCGCGAAGTTGCCGACCTTGAGAGACATTTCTGGGATGAGGTCTTTATTCCCGGCAAGGTAGAGGAATTCAACACCGAGCTGGAGAAAGCCTACCGTTTGGCCGACTATTTCGAGTTAGCTCGCCTTATCATCGCCGATGCCATGCACCGTGAGGAATCGTGCGGTGGCCACTTCCGTACAGAACATCAAACAGAGGATGGTGAAACTCTTCGCGACGACGAGAACTTCATGTATGTGGGAGTTTGGGAATATCAGGGACACGATGTTCCAGAGACCATGTCGAAGGAAGACCTCAAATACGAATATATCAAGATTGCAAAACGTAATTATAAATAAGCCATGAAATTCAAATTACATATCTGGAGGCAGGAAAATGCCCGTGCCAAGGGCCATTTTGAGACATACGAAGTCGATAATATCTCGCCAGAGTGTTCTTTTCTTGAAATGCTTGACATTCTCAACGAACACTTGGTGAACGACCAAATTGCCCATCCTGTCTGTTTCGACAACGACTGCCGCGAAGGCATTTGCGGAATGTGTGGCCTCTATATCAATGGCAGACCCCACGGCAACGACGATGGCATCACTACCTGCCAATTGCACATGCGCAAATTTAACGATGGCGATGAAATATGGATTGAGCCATGGCGTGCCAAGGCCTTCCCTGTAATTCGCGACCTTGTGGTTGACCGTACTGCATTTGACAAAATTATTCAGGCTGGCGGCTATATTAGCACTACCACCGGAGGTGTGCCCGACGCCAACACTATTCCTATCGCTAAACACAAGGCCGACCAGGCCATGGATGCTGCTGCATGCATAGGCTGTGGCGCTTGTGTGGCAGCTTGCAAGAATGCCAGTGCCATGCTCTTTGTAGGTGCCAAAGTGAGTCATCTTGCCTTGCTACCTCAGGGTAAAGTGGAGGCCGCTGACCGTGTTAAGAAGATGGTGTGCAAGATGGATGAGTTGGGTTTTGGCAGTTGCACCAACACCTATGCCTGCGAAGCCGAATGCCCCAAGCAAATCAAACGCCAAAACATAGCCCGTCTGAACCGCCAATGGATTGGTTCCCTGTTCGGGCGTGACCGCAGAGATTAATATTGTCTTCTAATTTCTCCATCGGTGTTACCCCTTAGTGGATAGTGCCGAGTCTTTCAATAGGATATCTATGATAATATGGATATCCTATTGTTTTTTGACGAATACCGTTATATGCTCGCATGTGAATGTGTTGCCATTGCCATCCTGTCAATACTCTGCTTCACCGAATAAGGTTCGAAGTATGAGCGTTTTTGTGTCGACACAATATTTTCGGTCTTTCATCGTTATGCAAAATGATTGTCTTAAAAGGTTATGCATCCGGAGAATTGCCTTGATGAATACCTTGGCATTCTCTTCTGGGCTTTTCAATCGGTAATAATAGTAGAATATGAAAGTATTAGGCTTAATATTGTTTGTACTGACGGCCTGGCTGGTATGGATAATAGGCAAACCCCGTAATATCAAGTTAATTGATCAGGAATATGAATCCCGTCTGGAAAGAGTCATGCCGGACAATGTGGTGGACGGCAACAGGGTGACAACATATACCTCTTTTGAACCCATGTTCAATCAGATGTTGAAGGATATTGACGGAGCAAAACACCATGTTCATGTTCAATTCTTCAAGTTGGAAGCTGATGCTACGGGTCAACGGTTGGGCGATGCACTTGTGTCTAAATCGGGACAAGGCGTAGAAACCCGTTTGATTTATGATGATTTCTGCAGCCGGTCATGGAAATGGTTTTACAATCATTTGGGCGAACAAGGAGTGCAGACCGCCCCTTTCGGCAAGATTAATTATCCTTTTATCAAACCCCGCGACTATTACCGTAATCATCGTAAGGTGGTAGTGGTTGACGGTAGGGTGGCTTATGTAGGTGGTATGAATATCGCCGACCGCTACGGGCAAGGCCTCTCTTGGGGCTGTTGGCGCGATACGATGATACGTATCGAGGGGCCTGCTGCAGCGGCACTCCAGCATTCCTTTTTGGCCGATTGGTGTTATTCCACAGGCCAGTTGATAGATTCTAAAGCCTTCTTCCCTGTTGTGCCGCATGTGGGTGATTATCCCGTACAAATTATCACCTCGGGTCCGATTGGTCCGGGACCTGACATTATGCACTATACTGTTGATCTTCTGAATCGAAGCACAAAGTATGTCTATTTCGAATCGCCCTATTTCCTTCCGCCCGCCGAGGTGATGGAAGCCATGTGTAATGCTGCCTCCCGTGGGGTTGATGTCCGACTTCTGCAACCCCTTCGCGGAGATAGGGGAGAGGTCACTCAGTATGCTTCCAAGTACAACTATGCCCACGCTATGTCGGCAGGAGTGAAAATCGGCACCTATCAGGCTGGTTTCCTCCATTCCAAGACTATCGTTTCCGACGATAGGGAGGCTGTGGTTACTTCCTGCAATATTGACCCCCGCAGCTATCTTTTGTGCCAAGAGGTTGCTGCCATAGTTCAACATCCCGACTATGCAAAAGAAATGAAGGCAATATTTCTGGCCGACGAACGGCAGTCGCTCTACATAGACCCGCAGCTGTGGAGTCGTCGTCCTTTGGCAAACAAATTCAAGGAATCAATGTCCCACATCATCGCCCCCCTGCTATAGATTCCGCCACAGAACGCTTCTGCTATTTAATAAGAAGACTTCTATAAATCACCTCGAAGGTGAGACTATTAATAACACGGTACAAGCCGAAGGCGCAGTACCGTGATACTCAGACAACAGAGAATTGTGTCCCATAAGGACGCGACATATATACAAAATGAATAGCCCTCTATTTATAGAACCCTCCATAACAGAAAAGTGTCCCGAACTCAATCGGAACACTTTTCTCTTATTTGAAACTCCCCTAATGCCGGGGTGTCATGTTTAATCGTCAACGTGAGTGACACGTCCCTGCATATCAAACTGTATCTCAAGTCCGTTAGTCAATTCTATCTCATATCCTCCACGCATCTTCTCACATTTTATTATCAGCTGTTTCGGGAAACGGTTAACCACATAACGGGTTATGTTGCCGGGCACCAAAGTCACGGGAAGACCATCGGTGCATTTCATTTCCTTCCACACACCTTTCATGTCAAACTCAATCAATGTGCCGTCCGACAACAGCACTTCGTATTCCCGGCCATCGATATAGGCCATATCGATAACGCATGACGGCCAGTGTTTCTGAATGGTGGTTGTGGCGGCTTGGGGCAAACGGTCGGGGTCTATTACCTTTTTGCGACCGTCAGCATAGGCACTTCCGGCGATCAACACTAAAGTGAGTAATGTAAGGATGAACTTTTTCATAATGTTGGGAATTTGTTTGATGTATAAAATGGTGTTATTTGATGAATTTCAATTGCATGGCAGTACTCTGTTCGGCCGGCATACCGTTCAGGAACACTTTGCGCACCCTCGTGTGCAGCGTCTTTCCCTCCAATGGGCTCCACTTGCACTTGTAAAGCAGGCTTTCGCGCGTCACAGCGGTCTCGCCCGGCTCCACAATAACTAAATCGGCATAGTATCCTGGCCTGATGAAGCCTCTCTCGCTGATTCCGAAAAGTGTGGCGGGATTGTGGCACATTTTTGTCACCAGCAGTGGAAGCCATTCCTGCAGCACCTCGTCGTGGTCCTCCCGTTGGAGAGCTGCCGGATTGAAAAAACCTTCCAGCATCATCTGCAGCGAGTGCTGGATTGAGGGAATGCCACCGGGTGCCTCAAAGTAGCGTTTCTCTTTGCTCGCCAGCGTGTGGGGTGCATGGTCGGTGGCAATGGTATCAATCAGTCCATCCACAAGTCCGCCCCACAAACCCAGACGGTCCTCGTTGCTCTTGATGGCCGGGTTGCATTTTATCTTGTTGCCCAGTTCCTCGTAGTCGCGGTTGTCAAACCATAGGTGGTTGGGCGTTACCTCGGCTGTGATGTTTTTCTCTTCAAGGTCTCGGTTGCTCAACAGCGATAGCTCGGTCGATGTGCTGACATGGGCTATATGCAGACGGGTGTTATATTTGCGGGCTCTTTCTATGGCCTTGTACGACGATACGAAACAGGCCTCTGTATTTCTAATCTTTGGATGCAGGGCGGCTGTTTCGCGGTCGGTGTTGGCATATTCAAGTTTGTAGTTGTGCAGATTCGCCTGTATGATATTCTCCTCTTCGCAGTGGGCCACAATCAGCTTTTTGCTTTCGGCAAACAACTTGTCCAGTGCTTGGGGTTGATTCACAAGCATATTTCCTGTGCTGCTGCCCAAAAACAATTTGATGGCGGCATAGCGTTCTACCGGTATCGACAGCAGGTCGTCGATATTGTTGTTGGTGGCTCCCAGCATAAAGCCGTAGTTCACCGCACTTTTTGTGGCCGCTATGCGCTCCTTGGCCTCAAGGGTCTGGAGTGATGTGGTTTGTGGGTCGGTGTTGGGCATATCTATCACCGACGTAACCCCTCCCGCCAATGCAGCCTGGCTTTCGGTGGCGAAATCTGCCTTCTCAGGGAATCCGGGGTCGCGGAAATGCACATGCGTATCGATAACTCCCGGCAGCACATAGCACCCTCCCGCTTCGAATGTCTGCGGCTTGCGCAGCATCTCCTCACGCTCCACCAATCGCCCCTCATGTATGTAGAGGTCGCGTTTGGTCAAGCAGCCTTCATTGACCACTGTGCCGTTCTTGATGATATAGTCCATTGCGAACCTTTTAGAACTTGCGCTTGGTGCCCCACTGGCGTGCTGCCACATAGGCGTCGGCCGAGTTGTTATAGATGGGTTTCACCACAAACTGACCGGTATGGTCTATGCAGCCCCAACGGCCTTCCTGTTTGGCAGGAGCAACACGGTTGTTCCATTTAAAGATGAAGGGTTTGGCATCCTCCAAACGGGGCTGTATCACCCATTCGCCCTCAAAGTCCACATATCCCCAATGGCCGGTGCCCGGTTCCTGCACGGGGAAGAGCCAGTGACCCAGTTCGGCATCCTCTATACCTTTCTGGTTGTCGTCCCATTCCTTGCCGGCCTTGGCAGCCTCGCTCGAAAGGGTGAATACAGGTTTGGACAACAGGCGGCCATCCTCGTGTATACTGGCCCAGAAGCCGTTCTCGCACTTTGCGGTGGCAAAGAGGCCTGTGTCGTTGGGGAAGTTGGAAACCTCCAGATATATAGGCTGTATGGCCCATGTGCCGTCGGCTTTCACCCAGCCCCACAGATTGGTGTCGGTGCGCATCTCGGGCAATCTCCAGCCGTCAATGTCGCGGCCGTGCTCTATCTGCGACAGGGCATACACACAGTCTTTCTCGTTGCTGAATATGAAGTCGCTGATTACATTGCCGTTCCGGTCAATGTTGCCCCAGCGGCCGCCCTTCAAGGCCTGAGTGTAGATATAGTTGTGCTCGCCGGGAAATTGGCGTATCATGGCATATTGCGGCTGCACCACCCAGCGACCCAGGTAATTGACTATGCCCCACTGGTTCTCGTTGCGGGGATTGGTCACGGCAATGCGCCAGGTGTCGTAGTGACGCCCCACAATCCACTGGTGTCCAGCTTCGGTGGCGTCCTCTTCGTTCTCGAACACGTTGTTTATAACCAAGATGCCTTTTCCGTCAATGCATCCCCAACGTCCTTCCAGTTTTACGGGGGCAAAGTTCATGGGCTCTTGGCCATAGTATTTCCCGGCCCCTTCATACTGAGGCTCATATTTCCACAAGCCATAGTAATTCACAAATCCCCATTTATGGTCGGCAGGATTCTCGGCAGGGTAAATCCATTTGCCCGGTTCCTCGGCGGTATACCATTGGTCGCCAGCTTCCTGAGCCTCCTCCTTGGTGCGGAAGATGTTGCGGACTATCATGTTTCCGCTCTCGTCAATGCAACCCCAACGGCCGTCGTATTTCACAACGGCAAATTTGCGGTCTTGATGCTGGAAAGCGAAAGCCACCTGGTACTTCGGAGCTATCTGCCAGGTGCCGTTACTGTTTTTGTAACCATATTTCATGCCGATATCATCAAAGGCTAACGTTTGAGCTAAAGCGCTGCCGGTCAGCATGCATAAAGTGGTGAGGATGAAGATGTATCGTTTCATATTTCAAATATTTCAAAGTTGCAAAGATACATATTTTTTTTTGATTATTAAAAATAATCAGTGCCAACAGGGCAACATTGTTGTTCCAAGCCTTTATCAGGGTGGTGTCAAGGCGGTTGGGTGATGCAGTTTTTCCATAGTCTTACCGTTTTTTCCCAAATTAGTATTTGTTGTGTCCCTATCCTTGCACCGTAATGTTAAAAAAATCGCATAACAATCTCCCCCATGCAGTTGTCCAGCCGGCCGCAAAGGGAAGAAAAAACAATGTATGTGCCTATTTGCGAGGCGGAAGCGCCTGGAACCGTCGAGTGACAACAGTCTGCACCAAGTTGAGCTTTGTCCCCACACACGTGCTCCTTTCTTCCGTCAGACGTGACTATTTGTTTGCTGCCTGATAATCAGCCGCATATTCTTAAATTTAGGAGCCGCTGATTGTTGCCACTGGGTTCGCTGTATATTCACCCTTTATAAAGCCTTTAGTAAGTTCTTCTTGAGCCTAAGCTTCTAGAAAAGGAAAGGAAGGAATGAAGAAAGGGTGAAGTGATGACGAAGGCGAGGCGGAGGCAGGATGGAAGCAGAGCGGATGATGGATTGGTGTGAGGGGAGGAAAATAATGTTGCGGGAAGAGGAAAAACGGAACTTTGGGGTGGGGAAAAACGAAACTTTGGGGAGAGGAAGAACGGTATAATGGGAGGGAACGATTGGTTTGTGGCAGAATTATATTGTGTGGATAAATAGATTGAACAGGCTGGTGCATAGACTTTTGTCTTTTTGGGACGGAAATTGGGAGGCATAAAACACTTTTTTATTAAGAATTTTTTGTATATTTGCATTTTGTAAACATAATTGTGTAATATATTTATTAATTGATATGCAAAGAGATACAGCAATTTTCGATCTCATCCAGAAGGAAAGAGAACGTCAGACCAAAGGCATTGAGCTCATTGCCTCTGAGAATTTTGTAAGCGACCAGGTGATGGAAGCCATGGGTTCCGTCATGACCAACAAATATGCTGAGGGTTATCCCGGAAAGCGTTACTATGGTGGTTGCCAGATTGTTGACCAGAGCGAGACTATCGCTATAGAGCGTGCCAAGAAGCTTTATGGCGCTTGCTGGGCCAATGTGCAGCCCCACAGCGGTGCACAGGCCAACATGGCAGTGTTTTTGGCCTGCCTCAACAGTGGCGACACCTTTATGGGCATGGACCTGAACCACGGCGGTCACCTCAGCCACGGCAGCCCCGTCAACTTCAGCGGTATTAACTACAAGGTGGTTGGATACCAGGTGAAGGAAGAGACCGGTACGGTTGACTACGAGGATATGGAGAAGAAGGCTCTCGAGCATCATCCCAAGCTTATCATTGGTGGCGGTTCCGCTTATAGCCGTGACTGGGATTGGGAGCGTATGCGTGCCATCGCCGACAAGATTGGCGCCATCCTCATGGGCGACATCAGCCACCCCAGCGGCATGATTGCCAAGGGCTATCTGAACAATGCAGTGAAGTATTGCCACATAGTCACCACCACTACCCACAAAACCCTTCGCGGACCCCGCGGCGGTATGATTCTGATGGGTCAGGATTTCGACAATCCTTGGGGCAAGACCACTCCTAAGGGTGAGATTAAGAAGATGAGCGCACTGCTCGACAGCGCCGTGTTCCCCGGCACCCAGGGTGGTCCTCTGGAGCATGTTATCGCTGCCAAGGCTGTGGCCTTCGGCGAGGCTCTCACCGACAGCTACGACCAGTATATCCAGCAGGTGATGAAGAACGCCAAAGTGATGTGCGAGGCTTTCATCAACAAGGGTTACAAGGTTATCAGTGGCGGTACCGACAACCACCTTATGCTCATCGACCTCCGCACCAAATTCCCCGAGTTGACCGGTAAGGAGGCTGAGAACGCACTGGTGGCAGCCGACATCACTGTGAACAAGAACATGGTTCCTTTCGACAGCCGCAGTGCCTTCAAGACCAGCGGTCTGCGTGTTGGAACTCCCGCTATCACCACCCGTGGCCTGAAGGAAGGCGACATGCAGGTGATTGTTGATATGATCGACACCGTTCTCTGCAACCCGACAGACGAGGCCGTACGTGCCAAGATTACCGGACAGGTGAACGAGATGATGCAGAACCGTCCGCTTTTCGCTTGGTAGTCTGCTCATAACTAAAGCCCTTAAGACTCTCCATGAAATACCGGATAGTCTTAAGGGCTTTTTGTATACCTTCAAAAAAGGGAATCAGCGTCATGACAATGGAATTCGACAGCCGCAAGAAGGAGGGCAAGCCAGGCCGGTTATACAGGTTCTTTAAGGTTGCGATAACTATTGGGGTGTTTGTTATTGCGATGTTCTTTCTGCTCATGGTGATATTCCCTGCGGGGGGCTGGACTAGGCTATTTTGGAAATAGTCTTTCCTTTGAACTGAAGGTGTTGATTGTTGGTGCGGAGAGGATTCCTTAATGCTTTTAAATAGAAATGAGGTGCGGTGCAGGTGGGAATTTGAGTATTTGGCAAGAAAAAATTGTATTTGAAAAAAAAAGTGTATCTTTGCACCCGCAAAGTGGATAGATTTGTAATGATTGCAACCACGTGAAAAAATGCTAAACACATGATTTCCAATCCCACAATCACTTATTCTTACCACCTTTGCTTTTTTATGGTTTCATCAAAAAAGTAAAAGTATTATGAGTTATTTCTTCACATCTGAATCTGTGTCGGAAGGACATCCCGACAAAGTTGCTGACCAAATTTCCGATTCCTTATTGGACGAGTTCCTACGCCGGGACCCCAACAGCCATGTGGCCTGCGAAACGCTTGTTACCACCGGTTTGGTGGTTGTGAGTGGCGAGGTGACGTGCGACGGTTATGTAGAAATACAGGACACCGTGCGCAACGTGATACGCAATATCGGCTATACCAAAGGCGAGTATATGTTTGAGGCCAACTCGTGCGGCATACTCTCCACCATTCATGGACAGAGCGGCGATATTAATCAGGGTGTGGACCGCAGTACCCTCGAAGAGCAGGGGGCAGGCGACCAAGGCATGATGTTTGGCTATGCCTGCAGCGAGACCCCGGAGTTGATGCCGCTGCCTATCACATTGGCACATATTTTTCTGCAAGAACTTACCAAGATACGCAAGGAGGGGCGGCAGATGACTTATTTGCGTCCTGACGCCAAGAGCCAGATTACAATAGAATACAACGACAACGGCAAACCCCAACGTATAGAGGCTATAGTGATTTCGACCCAGCACGATGATTTTGACGAGGAGTCCAAGATGCTGGCACGTATCAAGGAGGACGTGAGGGCGATTCTTATCCCCAGAGTATTGAACAGGTTGAGCGACGAGAACCGTGCTCTCTTTGCCAGCGAGGACTATAAACTGTTTGTGAACCCCACAGGCAAATTTGTGATAGGCGGTCCTCATGGCGATACGGGCTTGACGGGACGCAAAATCATAGTTGACACCTATGGTGGCCGTGGGGCCCACGGTGGCGGAGCCTTTTCGGGCAAGGATGCCTCGAAGGTGGACCGCTCGGCAGCCTATGCCACACGCCACATTGCCAAGAACATGGTGGCAGCAGGAGTGTGCGACGAAGTGCTGGTGCAGGTAGCCTATGCCATCGGGGTGGCGGAGCCGGTAGGTTTGTATGTGAATACTTATGGCACAAGCCATGTGGAAATGAGCGACGGCGAGATAGCACGAAAGATAGGGCAATTGTTCGACATGCGTCCGTATGCCATCATTGAACGCTTCGGTCTGAAGAACCCCATCTATGCTCCCACTGCCGCCTACGGCCATATAGGGCGCGACCCCTATAGCGCACCTGTCACTCTCTACGATTCGGAAGGAAATGAATACACCATGACGGTGGATTTCTTTGCATGGGAGAAATTGGACTATGTGGAGCAAATACGCGAAGCTTTCGGTTTGAAATAGAATGTGTTCTTTAATCCCATATACAATGAATTTTACTGGATTGATTATCGGGTTGTCCACCTTTCTGTGCATCGGAGTATTCCATCCTATAGTTATTAAGGCAGAATACTACTGGGGCGTGAAATGCTGGTGGGTGTTCCTGCTGGTTGGAATGGGGTGTGTGGTGGGTTCGCTGTTTGTGCAAGGGTTGTATCTTCCAACGTTGATGGGAGTGGCGGGATTCTCAAGCCTGTGGTCAATTATAGAGCTGTTCAAACAGAAGAAAAGGGTGGAGAGGGGCTGGTTTCCGCGCAATCCCAAGCGCAGGTACGACAGTGATAAGTGCTGAAAGACAATAGAACACAGTATAAAATCAAACAAATGACGAAGTTAAGTGTAAACATCAACAAAGTGGCCACGTTGCGCAATGCCCGTGGGGGCAATTTGCCCAACGTGGTCAAATTTGCCTTGGACTGCGAGCGGTTCGGAGCCCAAGGCATCACTGTCCATCCAAGACCCGACGAGCGGCACATCCGCTACAAGGATGTGTTCGATCTGAAACCAGTGCTCACTACGGAGTTCAACATCGAGGGCAATCCCGTGCCCCGTTTTGTGGAGTTGGTCAAAGAGATCAAGCCCGCACAGGTGACTCTTGTTCCCGATGCCGAAAATGTGATTACCAGCAATGCCGGATGGGACACTGTCAAGAACCAGTCCTTTCTTGCCGAGATGGTGGCCGAGTTCAAGTCGTGCGGTATCCGTGTCAGTATCTTTATCGACCCTGTGCCGGAAATGATAGAGATGGCGGCGCGGACGGGTACGGACCGTGTGGAGCTATACACCGAGGCTTACGCCCGTCAGTATCCTGCCGACAGGGCTAAAGCTATTGCTCCATACGTCGAGGCGGCAACCGTTGCACGGCAATGTGGCTTGGGCCTCAATGCGGGACACGACCTTTCGTTGGAGAACCTCCAGTATTTCCATCAACAGATATACTGGCTCGACGAAGTCTCCATAGGCCACGCCATCATCAGCGATGCCCTCTATCTGGGCATTGAAGAGACCATCCACCGCTATCTGCAGTGCCTGCGTTAATAGTTTTAATCCATTAATATCTGAGTTATGAAGAAAACCATCCTTATGTTGGCCGCTGCCACACTGCTGGCCGCTGCCTGTAGCACTGAGCCTCAGCCCGTCGTCAACGACCCCGCCGAGGTAGTGATGACAAACATCCTCAACCGTAAGAGCGTCCGCTCATATACGGGCGACACCATACCCGCCAAGGTGATGGAGAACTTGCTGCGTGCGGCTATGGCGGCCCCGTCGGGGAGAAACATCCAGCCGTGGAGTTTTGTGGTGTTGAACGATACCAGCCGTTATGACGAGATATTCGGCGAGAATTTCAATATGGGCATGTACAAGCAGTCGGCGGCTGTGGTGGTGGTTTGTGCCGACACCACTGTCGTGCGTCCTCCGCGCGACAATCCCGATGCACCGGCAGTGCAGCAGCCCAACGGCATTTGGCGCGATGACATGGGTGCCGTTACCGAGAACTTGTTGCTGGCTGTGGAGGCTTATGGCCTTGGGGCATGCTGGACGGCTTGCTATCCCTACGCAGACCGCATGGAGCCCGTGAAGAAGGCTCTAGGATTGCCCGCCACGGTGGTGCCTTATAGCGTTGTGCCTATTGGCTATCCCGCCGGCGATGAGCAACCGAAGGACAAGTGGGATGCATCAAGGATTCATTATAACAATTGGTAGTCCAGACTGTGAATGCCGTGGACTGAAGGCTTTAGTCCACTAGGCTGGCTAACCAATCTCACTCCAGTTTCCTTGCAGGGTGATATCGGCTCGGATGGCGTTCAGTTCCTTGAGGTATTCGCCGCGGGGGATGGGACGTGCGCCGAGGCTGGACAGATGTTCTGTCTCCTGTTGGGCATCGATAAGGCGGAACCCGTGCGACTTGCAAAACTCTACCAACCGAACAAAGGCCACCTTCGAGGCGTCGGTCATGGTGTGGAACATCGACTCGCCAAAGAAGAAAGGGCCCAGACTGAGGCCGTATAGTCCCCCGACAAGGTTTCCGTCGTGATAGGTCTCGAACGAGTGGGCCAGTCCCAGCCTATGGAGTCTTACGTAGGCTTCAATCATGCTTTCCGTAATCCATGTTCCGTATTGGTGTTGCTTTATTCGGGACACGTTGGCGCAGTGCCGCATCACCTCTTCAAACTGCTGGTCGATGCGAACCTCGAATTTGCCAGACGAAACCACACGGCGAAGGCTTTTGCTATAGCGGAACTCGTCGGGGAACAGCACCATGCGTGGGTTGAGTGACCACCACATGATGGGCTCTCCGTCCGAAAACCAGGGGAATATGCCACAGCAATAGGCGTTGATGAGTCTTGGTGCCGAGAGGTCGCCGCCTATGGCCAGGAGTCCGTCGGGCTCTGCCTCTTCGGGATTTGGGAAACCGGGGTAATCGGGGTCGAGTCTGTATATCATGGAAAGAGAGGAATTAGTTCGTTCAGCAAAGCCTGGCAGCCTATGGTGATATCTTCCCAGGCGGCATCGAAATTGCGGGTGTACCAGGGGTCGGCTACGTCGCGGTGGTGGTGGGCTTTGTCGGCCGGGTCGGTATGGTCGAGCAGCATGCTGATTTTGCCCTCGGGGTCGTTGGGCAGGATGCGGCGAAGGCCGTGGAGGTTTTCGCGGTCCATTATGATGAGGTAGTCGAAACGGTTGTAGTCGGCGGGAGACACTTGCCTTGCGGCGTGTTTGGCGCCTTTGATGCCGTGGGATTCGAGGGTGCGGAGAGCCATGGGGTAGATGGTGTTGCCGATTTCCTCGGTGCTGGTGGCGGCAGAGTCGATTTGGAAATGATGGCTTAAGCCGGCGTTGTCCACCAGTTGTTGAAACACGAATTGGGCAGTTACACTGCGGCAGATATTGCCGTGACAAATAAAGAGTATCTTTTTCATCTTTTTTCCGTTGAAAATGCAAAAATACAAAAAATAATTGTAATTTTGCATTTTTGTTTTCACAATAGCACAAACGACATATATGTATAAAGGTTCTGAATATTCAATATCTTATGTGGAGGATAACTCGCACAGCATACATTTTGGCATGTGTGCCACCATGTGCCCAATGGATGATTGCCAAGCATCGCCCAGCAAACGTTTCAAGGGGTTTGGCCAAAGGCTGAAAGGCGTGGTTGTGGCTGCATTGCTCTTTATGTCAGGCAGTATTGCGGCCCAAACGGGTAGTACCAATATTGGTGTGATACCCACTCCCCAGCAGGTAGTGATGGGGCAGGGGACAGTGGCTTTGGGCAAAAGTGCCCCAAGGCGCAACTTTGTGGAATCGATAGAGGGGGCCAGCAATCAGGCACAGGCATACAAGATAGAGATAGCACCCGACGGAGTGCGAGTTTGGTGTGTGAGCAACGAGGGTTGGGGCTATGCCATGAAGACCCTTGACCAGCTGAAAAAGATATACAAGGACAATGTGCCTTGCATGACTATAACCGACTGGCCGGCCTACGAGTACCGTGGATGGCTTGACGACATCAGCCGCGGGCCTATACCGAGCAAGCTGTTCCGTCAGAAGACGAGAAGTTTTGCAGAACGATACAAAATGAATTTCGGAAACTATTATACCGAACACACCCTGTACAACGAAGAGTATCCGGACATTTCGGGCAACAGCGGCATCGGCGACTATGAATATGCCAATGACCCGTACATGATGGCTAACTTGCAATGTTTTGCCCATTTCGAAAAAACGCTGCGCATACCCTACTATCAGAATATTATGGACAGCCCCACGAATGTCAATCCCGGCAAGGAGGAGACATACTCTTTTCTGCGCGAGCAGATAGAGAATGCTGTGGCTGCCTATTACAGCAGTCGTTTCTTTAATATCAACTGCGATGAGACTGAGGCGTTGGGCAGCGGACGCGCACGGAACTATGTGAGTGAGCATGGTGCCGATGAGGTATATTGCCAGCATATCAACCGGGTGTATGACATCATACAGCAAAGCTACCGCGAAGCTCATGGCATCAACAGTAAGATGGGTGTGCTGATGTGGGGCGACATTGTGGGGAAGAATCCCGAGATGCTTCAGAAACTGCCGTCCGACATGCAGTATATAGTATGGAGCTATGGGGCCCAAGAGAGTTATGCCCACATGATAGCTCCGTTTGCAGCCATCCACCGTAAGCAAGGCAATGCATTCTGGGTGGCTCCGGGAGTGAGCCATTGGAGTAGCACTCCGCAAGTGCGTAATTATATCCAGAACATTGCTTATCTGGCCCGCGACGGATACTTGGCAGGGGCTTGTGGTTTGATGAATACCGCATGGGACGACAGCGGCGAGTCGCTATTGGGCGATTCGTGGCATGCTATGGCCTGGGCTGCAGAGATGGCATGGCACCCCATTACCGCTACCGACCCTGAGCAAGCCCGTGAGGAAATGAGTCGGCGCGAGAAGCAGTTCAATGCCAACTACGACAGACTGGTGGCACTTGAGATGCGCAAGACCAATCCCGACATTCAAAATATCGATTCCAAATCCATAACACGCATGATTTATGCGGTAGGCGATTTGAACAGCAATCCCTGGGTGGGCGACTGGTTTAACACCCGAGCCTTGATGCAGCCGTTGCTGGAATTCAATCCAACCGATGTGGACGAGGCCATGCTGCGCCGCTGTGACAGCGTCGAGTCGCTGGTTCGCCGCACATTGCGTAATGTGGACAGTGCTATGGTGCCGCACTTTGCCTATGCCTGCCATCGCATTCTCTGTGTGGCGGAGAAGAGCCGGCTGCGGGTGATGCTATACCAAGCCTTGAAGGAAAACGGAGACTATGTGCAGCTGAAATATAATATCCAGGCTGCCAGCCGGCAGTATTTCTATCATCTTCACAGTTTGAAAAGGGAATACCTCAGGCTTTGGGATGAAGAGTGTACCGACTATAGCCGCGACACCATTTGCAACCGCTACGACCGTTTGGGCCGCGAGGTGCAGGAGGCCCGGCAACGGGTATTCATTTCAAACGAGTATCGCGACGGCAAGATGTATGTGACACTCAAGACCCTTTTCGACGACCGCCCCATATACTTTACAGTAGATGGTCGCAAACCCTCAAAGGGTGCCAATTTGTACAAGCGGCCTTTCACCATAGGACGTAGCTTCACGGTGCGTGCGGTGAGTTTCAACAAGTGGGATGAACCCGTGTACAGCGAGCAGTATTTGCTGTATCACAAGGGCATCGGCAATATAAAGCGTCTTAATACCCACTATAGTGATTACCGCAATGTGTATAGTGGCGGGGGCGACAATGCCCTTTCCGACGGTATACTGGGCAGCGACGAGGCATACGACGACGGACATTGGCAGGGCTACTGGGGACAGGATGTAGATGCAGAATATGATTTCGGGAACGCCACTCAGGTGAAAACCATCACGATGCGTTTCCTGCAGAATACCAATGCTTGGATTCTGGCACCCGAAACCATAGAGGTTTACTCTTCAAATGACGGGACGAATTGGAAACTGATACGTACCGAGCATTTCACGCCCGACTTCCATTATTATGGTGCCATTGTACATACGCATGCAATACGTAACCTTAAAGTCAACAGCCGCTACCTGCGAGTAGTGGCCAAGAATCCCGGAAAACTGCCCCAATGGCATCCAGGCAAGGGAGGCGACAGTTATCTCTTTGTTGACGAAATTGTGATTGAATAGCATGAGAGGTTATTCCAGACTGAGAGCGGAATGGATAAAAGCTGGAGGCGGAAGTGATTCATATCGGAATGATATTCCGGCATGATAGAACAGAGAACAGGTTAATTTAAACACTTATTATACAATCTATATGAACGTAGAAGAATATATCATCGCACGCGTCAATGCCCTTATGCATACCGAGGACGCGGCAATCGTGAAACGACTTGAAGGCGGCATGAGTAATTATACTTATGTGGTTGAAACCCGAGGCAAGAAGTATACCTACCGAGTGCCAGGAAAGTATGCCGAAAAGTTTGTGGACCGCGTGGAAGAGTGGGACAATATCCAGGAGGTGAATAAACTGGGGTTGAACAATGCTACTTCCTATGTGGAGATTATTTCGGGCGAGAAGTTGGCGGAATATGTGGAGGGGACTATTTTGTCCGAAACCGATGTGGTGAGTTATAACGACATGTCGGTGGCGGCACTGAAGCACATCCACAACAGTGACCTTCACTTCAAGGATTATAACGCCTTCGGGCGCCTTGACGATTATGAACGTTATTGCCGCGAGATGGGGTTCACCCACCCTAAGGAGTACGTGGAACTGCGCAACAAGCTCAATGCAATGCGGCAGACCCATGCAGGGGTCAAGATGGTGCCCTGTCATTGCGACTATCAGCCGACCAATCTGGTGGTAAACGGTGACAAACTATATGTGCTCGACTGGGAGTTTGCCGGCATGAACGACCCGTTTTACGATATTGCCTGCTATGGTAATGCCGGTTTCGATAAGGCACTCTCGCTGCTTGAAGCCTACGTGGGGCATCAGCCTACCCGGGAGGAGCTGCAACGCCTATATTTCCACCGCTCGTTCCAATGCCTGCAGTGGTACAATGTGGCAATATTCAAAGACCGGGTGGGTCTCAGCAAGGACCTCAATATGGATTTTAACCAAGTGGCTGCATTCTTTTTCAATATGGCCAAGGACTTGGCCGACCAGTACGAGACATTGTAGTTGATTGTCTTTTCTTACGAATATATGCCGGTTATTGGGGTTGCCCATTGGCCGGCATAATTGTATATATCAATAAAAACAATATCCTCGCGACGCCCTTGTGCATCGCGAGGATAAATGTTATGCTCGTATATCAATAATTACTGGGGAGGAAGCATTGTGTCATGAACAAGGCGATAGGCCATTTTGGGAGCAACGAGATCTCTGAGCAATTGAGATTCAGGAATCAAAACAGAAGTATAAGTAGCACTACCAACACCGAAATTTATAGTGTAAAAAGAATATTGACGTCTACTTGAATTCCAAGATCCACTACTTGTCCAGTAATATCCCCTACCTGAGTTCCCATATCCACTAGCACTATTAGCTATATTTCCTGTTGCAGGCAGGAATACACATCCTTCGGGTATTTGTTCAATGTCTGGATATGCATTTAATGTATTGGGGTGATTCGTTGAATAGGTGGTCCCAGTGTAATTGTCGGGATAAAGCAATATTCCTAATATGCTGCCGAGTCTAACAATATTAAAACAATAACCTTCGCCACTATGCCCATTGACCGTTCTTGGGAAAGTTGCACCACTTAGACCGAGAATGTTATACCATTGATCTTTTGATAGGGTTTCCCATGCTCCAGTTCGGCAGGTTATATCCCCAACTTTTATGGCAATATTTGCACCAATATCGTATGTAAAATCGTTAGATAGACTAGTCAAATTATTAGGAATGAATAAGTCAGTGTTGGTTGGGTCTGCTGAATGTAAAGCGTTTTCTTGCGAAGAGTGAAAGCTATATTCGCCACCAGAATATATCAGATTTCCTTGAGCAAACATGACTTTGTAGCGGGAATTGTTTCCTTGGTGAGAAAAGAAGCTGTGGATAGATCCTGCAATCCATGTATCTGCCTGTGCGGTCTCCGTTGCGCTATTTGTCATATAGGGGACAGCGGCATATTGGCTGAGGCCAACGTTTCCAGAACCGGGGTTGGTTTGTTCTTGTTCATAGGTATATACTGTCTCACCGATATGGG
>JAEEGK010000366.1_pt1:5000-113849 | contig 113849 bp, 127 predicted proteins | sample 8958771 | NCBI WGS metagenome assembly JAEEGK01 (sample SAMN16246547, study PRJNA631951) | gut metagenome | biome: gut microbiome; feature: rumen; material: SC-attached | host: Bos | place: Iran: Karaj | collected 2018-10 | reverse complement strand
CTTTAAAGAAGATAGTATTTGTAGCACCAGATACAGGAGCAACTGGTAGAAGAAATGTTTATTTAAACTCATTTAATTCTAGATATATTCATAGAGAAGCAGGAAGTTTTATTAAGCAAAGAGATTATAATAATTTAGTTGATGGAAAGTATCCAGTTATTGCTCATGAATATTGTGGTAATGATAATTTAGAAGGTTATACAGCTATAGTATCTGATGATATGATATCAAGTGGTGGATCTATGTTTGATGTAATAGATGAATTAAATAAACTTGGTGTTAAACATATATATATAGTTGTTACTTATGCTTTATTTACTAAAGGCATTGATAAGTTTGAAGAATACTATAAAGAAAAGAAATTTGATGGAGTATATACAACTAACTTATCTTATATTCCTGAGGAATTTAAAGAGAAGAAATGGTTACATGTATGTGACTGTACTGAGTATTTAGCTAAGATAATATATCATTTATATAAAGATGAATCTATTAGTGAATTACTTGTAGATAAATCACAAGCGATTAAATTACTAGAAGATAAACTAGGAGAAAAGAAACCTAAAAAAAGAAGAAAGAAATAGTAAAGTTAAAAGACTATTTCTTTTTTTTATAAGTTATATATGGTAAGATTAATATAGAATTGGAGATGTAAGGATGAGGAAAGTATATATAGTTTTAACTTATACTGGTACTATCTTATCTAAAATTGTAAAATTCTACACAAGAAAAGAATTTTCACATGTTTCTATTTCTTTGGATGAGAAACTAGATGAAATGTATAGTTTTGGTAGAATACATGCTTACAATCCTTTTTGGGCTGGTTTTGTTCATGAAAATAAGAATAAAGGAACTTTTAAAAGATTCTATAAAACCAAGACTAGAATATATTCATTACAAGTTGATGAAGAACAATATGAAAAATTAAAAGAAGTAATTGATACTATTAAAGATAAAAATAAGAGAAAATCTTATAAGTTTAATTTTATGGGTTTAATAGGTGTTATATTTAATATGAGAATTAAAAGAGAAAGAGGATTCTATTGTGCTGAATTTGTTAAGTACTGTTTAGATGAATCTAATATTGAATTAGAGTTACCTGAAGTAATTAAACCTGATGATTTTAATAGAATATCTAATGCTAATGATGTATTTAGAGGATTATTAAGAGACTATGAAAAATAGTCTTTTTTTAGTATAATTTGGTAGGAGGAACTATTATGGAAAAAGCTAAAGTATTTTATATTAAAGAGATTAATGCTGAGAATTTAATTAAGATTTATGAAGCATTAGGAGTTAAATTAGAAGGAAAAGTTGGTGTTAAAGTTTCTACTGGTGAAGCAGGAGCTAAAGGTTATTTAAAAGCTGATTTGATTGCACCATTAGTAAATAAATTAAAAGGAACTATAATTGAATGTAATACAGCATATCCTGGTAAGAGAAATACTGCTGAAGATCATATCAAAGTTGCAGAAGATCATGGATTTACTAAATTTGCTGAAGTAGATATTATGGATGCAAATGGGGAATTTAAGATTCCTGTTAAGAAAGGTAAACACCTTGAATTTGATTTAATAGGTGAAAATTTTAAAAACTATGATAGTATTTTAAATCTAGCTCATGGTAAAGGTCATGCAATGGGTGGATTCGGTGCTAATCTAAAGAATCAATCAATTGGGATTGCTTCTCGTAATGGTAAAGCTTATATCCATAGTTGTGGACAAGATACTAATCCTGATACTGCATGGGGAAGACCATATAAACAAATTGAATTTATAGAAAGTATGGCTGAAGCAGCTACAGCTGTTGCTGATTATTTAAAAGAAAATAATAAACCTATTGTATATATCACAGTTATGAATGCTTTATCTGTTGACTGTGATTGCGATTGTAATCAAGGGGATCCAGTTATGGGTGATTTAGGTATTGTTGCATCTTTAGATCCAGTTGCAAATGATCAAGCATTTATTGATATGGTATGGAATAGTCCAGATCCTGGAGCACATCTATTACAAGAAAGAATAGATAGACAAGAAGGAAGAGAAATTCTTCCATATGCTGAGTCTTTAGGATTAGGTACTAGAGATTACGAATTAATAGAAATATAAGATTATAAAAAAAGAATACACTAAGTATTCTTTTTTATTTGGCCTTTTATAAATTTTCTATCTATATTAAGTATTTTTTCTGAATCTTCAGTAAAACAATATACTGCTGGGAGATTTCGATATTGTTCATCTAGATCTAAGCCATATCCTATAACGAATCTATTTGGTATAGTAAATCCAACATAGTCTACTATAATATCATCTACTTGTCGACCTTCTGGTTTATCTAGAAGAGTACATAGTTTTAAACTATTTGGTTTTTGTTTAGATAGATATTTCATTAGATAAGATAATGTCTTACCAGTATCTATGATATCTTCTATTACTATGACATCTTTATTAGTAATAGGTTCATCTAGATTTACTTTTAGTTTTATCTTTCCTGTACTTTTTTCTCCTTCATAGCTTGATACTCTAATAAATTCTAATCTAGTATCTAATTTGATTCTTTTTGCTAAATCAGTAAAGAAGAATACTGATCCTTTTAGAATACATATTAAAGTAAGCTCTTTTCCTTTGTAGTCTTTTGTAATTTCTTTAGCAAGTTGTGTGATTCTTTCTTGTAGAGTTAATTCATTAATTAAAATTCTCTTTTCCATAAATCCTCTCTTTTATAATTTAATGATAACACTTCTATTTAATTTCTATCATACTTATTTGTTATCAATGATATAAGTATATGATATAATTAAACTAAGAGAGGTGTATGATGAAAAAAGGTAACTTTATTTTAGGGGTTGTTGTTGGTGTATTGATCATGGCTATTCTTGGTGCTGGTTTTTATCTTGGTACTAAGTTTGTAGCTAAAGGCGATGATAAGAAGGATACAGAAACTAAAGAAGAAGCTCCAAAAGAAGATCCTAGTGTATTTAAGGAAGTATCTTTAAGTGATGCTTTAGTAAAAGAAGCATCTATGACTAATGCTACAAATTTCTGTGGAGGACCAGTTTATACATTTACTAAAGAAGATGTAACAGTTGATAAATTATCTGCAGAAGTTAAAATGAATATGGCTTTTGGAAGATATACATCTGAGATAGTTGCTTTAACTGATACTGGAAAAGCATATGAAGTAGATGAAAAAGATTTAGAAAAATATTTTAAAGATCTATCATTCTTAGAAAAATATAAGAACGGAAAAGATTTCAGCTTTGCTGTACCAGCTGTAGGAAAATATAAGAATGGTAAATTTGTATTTACTCCTTATGCTACTGGATGTATTGGTGCTTATGAAGGATACAACACTGAATTATCAGCAGCTAGAAAGAATGATAAACAATTAATATTAACATATAATTATTTCTATCAAACATATGATTATGATAAGGATGAATTAAAAGTTTATAAAGCTAAAGGTGATAAAGCTCCTGAAGAAATAGTTAAATATGATGAAGAAACTGAAAGATATAAAATAGAAAAAGATGTTTATCAAAAGTACGAATTTGTATTTGATATCAGTGAAGGTAATTTACAATTAGAATCAATTAACTATGTTAAATAAAAATATCTCATTCGAGATATTTTTTTATGGTATAATTTAGTTGGTAAAGAGGTAGAGAATATGGAAAAGGGATATTGTAGATTAGCTATACCAACTATACAAACAGATAGTATTGTAGATGGTGAAGGTATTAGGAGTGTTATATGGTTCCAAGGATGTGGACATGCTTGTCCAGAATGTCATAATCCAGAGACTTGGGATTTTAATGCTGGAGAAGTAGTAGCTATAGATGATATTAAAAAACAAATAGATGAACTAGAATTTCAAGCTGGAGTAACTTTCTCTGGTGGAGATCCTATGTATCAAATAGATGCTTTAATAGAATTAGCTAAGTATGTAAAAGAAAAAGGTATGAATGTATGGGTATATACAGGATTCTTATATGATGATATTGTAGAAATGGCTAAAAAAGATCAAAGATATAGAGAAGTCTTTGATTATATAGATGTATTAGTAGATGGACCATTTAAGATAGATTTAAAGAGTTTCGAATGTACTTTTAGAGGTTCTACAAATCAGAGATTAATCGATGTTAAAAAGACATTAGAAAATAATAAAGTAATTACATTAGAAAAGTATAAATAATACTTTTCTTTTTATTTAAATATATGTATAATAACGTCTTAAGTAGGTGAGGTTCCGTGGGAAATCTAAGAATTAAAAACTTACAATTTACTTATGATGATAAGGTTATATTTAAAGATGTTAACTTCACCCTTCGTAAAGATATGACATTAAGTATTATTGGTACTGCGGGATCTGGAAAAACAACTTTATTAAAGTTATTTAATGGTGAGTTAGATTATAACGGAGAAATAGTTATAGATGGTGTATTAGTTAATAAAGAAAATAAAGCTAATATAGCATGTGTATTTAAAGATACTCCATTTGTTAATGAATTAGTATCTAATGAACTAAAATATCGTTTAAAAGAATTAAAAATGTCTACTAGTGATATTAAAAATAGAATAGATGAAGTTAATACTTTTTTTAATGTAAATAAGATAATACATAAGAAGATTAGAGATTTAAGTGTAAATGATAGAGTATTAATAAAGATATTGTCATATGCTATATATAATCCTTCTTATATTGCTATAGATGATTTGTTAATATATTTAGATACTAGAACTAAGATATTATTATTAAATTATCTACATGCAAAAGGAATTACTTTAATAAATGTAACTACTAATATGGAAGATGTGTTATATACCGATTATATTTTATGTCTATATGATGGAATAAATGCTATTGATGGTAGAACTTTAGATGTTTTAAAGAATGAAAAGTTATTAAAGAGATTAGGTTTTGATTTACCTTTCTATTATGATTTATCTATTCAATTAGAATTATATGGATTAATTAAGAAGGTATATTTAAATAAGGAAGCGATGGTGAGCAATATATGGAAATAAAATTCAGTAAGCTTTCTTATACAGATAAGAATAAGAATACTAAGCTATTAGATAATATTAGCTTAGATATTAAAAGTGGTAGTATTGTGTCTTTCTTAGGAGAGAATCTAGATATAATACCTAATTTATTAAATATAATAAAAAGACCTAGTAGTGGTGAAATTAAGATAGATAAAACTATTATCAGAAGAACTAGCCATATTACTAATATAAGTAATATAAGAAAGAAACTTGGTCTTGTATTTGATGATAATGAATATTATGAAGAAACTATTAAAGATGAAATTAAAAGTACAATGAAAAATAATGGATGTAAGATAACAAGTGTTATTAAGCATATTGTAGATTCTTTAAAATTAGTAGGATTAGATGATTCTTATTTAGATAGAAGAATAGATAGTTTATCTACATCTGAAAAGAAGAAATTTAATTTAGCTTTGGTTTTATCTTATAATCCAGATGTCATTATTTTAAATAATTTCTTCCAAGGAATGTACTATAGAGATAAGGAATACTTTAAGAAGTTATTTAAGAAGTTAAAAAGTAAATTTAAAAAGACTATTATAGTTTTAACAAGAGATTTAAAAGATACAATAGATCTTGTTGATAAAATATATGTTATCAACAATGGTGTTTTAGTGCTTAATGGAGGACAAGAACTATATTATAGTAGTAAGTTATATAAGTATTGTGAAATGCCAAAGATAGTTGAATTTACTAAGTATGCTCAAGAACAAGGACATAATATTTTAGAGTATACTGATTTAAAAGAATTAATTAAAGAATTATATAGAAAAGTTAGTTAACTTGATATAATAAAAGAGTAAATGGTTGGTGAGTGTTTATGAATTATATGATGGAAATATCTTATGATGGTAGTAAATATTATGGCTTTCAACGTTTAAATGAAAACTCTAGTGTTCAAAAAGTACTGGAAGATGCTTTAACTAAGATTAATAAAAAGAAAGTAGAAGTAAAGGGAGCAGGTAGAACAGATAGAGGGGTACATGCAAATGGCCAATGTGTTACTTTTAAGTTAGATGTTGATATAAGTGAATATGGTTTAAAATCAGCTGTTAATTCTATTGTTAAACCTTATATATATGTTAAAAAGGTATTGATGGTAGGAGAAGATTTCCATGCTCGTTTTAGTGTTAAAAAGAAAAGATATATTTATAAGATAAATATGGGTGAATATAATGCTATTATGGCTGATTATGTATATAATCCTGAATATCCTTTAGATATAGATAAGATGATAGAGGTATCTAAGTTATTCTTGGGTGTACATGATTTTCATAATTTTGTATCAGGAGTGAGAAAAGATAGTACATGTATTATATATAGTATAGATTTTAAGAAAGAAAAAGATGTACTAAATATAATATTTGAAGGTAAGAGTTTTTATAGATATATGGTTAGAAACTTAGTAGGTGCTATGATTGATGTTGGTCGTGGTAAAGATGACATTTCTTTAGTTAAAAAGAGATTAGAATCTAAAGAAAAGATTAATGGATATACTGCTCCAGCATGTGGTCTATATTTAGATAAGATAGAATATTAGGTGGTTATATGAAAGATATAGAATCAAGAATTGAAAATATAGAAAAAAGAAATAAAAGAGTAGAGTTAGATAAAGCTTGGGAAACTAGTTGGACTAGGAGATTATGTATATGTGTATTAACTTATTTAGTAGTACTATTATATTCTTATGTAATTAGTAAAAATAATAATATATTTTTTAGTAGTTTAGTACCTGTAATTGGCTTTACTTTATCGACTTTATCACTAGGTTTTATAAGAAAAATATGGCAAAGAAATAAATAAAGTGTCTTTTTTAGTAAAAAAAGCACTTTTTTATTCGTTTTTGTTTGACTTTTAGGGTACTTTCCCATATAATTTTAATCGGTACATTTTATTTGTTTGGACTTGTTAGGCGTGGGAAACTGAAGCAAGAAAGAACAGTGAAAGGAAAATTAGATATGAATACATTTATGCAAAAGAAAGAAACTGTTGAACGTAAATGGTATGTTATCGATGCTGAAGGTGCTACTTTAGGAAGATTAGCTACTAAAGCTGCTACAGTATTAAGTGGAAAACATAAAAAGACTTATACACCTCACATCGATTGTGGAGACTACGTAATCGTAGTAAATGCTGAAAAAGTTAATTTAACTGGTAAGAAACTAGAAGATAAGAAATATTATAATCATAGTAGATATGCTGGTGGATTAAGAGAAAGAAACGCTAAAACAATGATCGAACAATATCCAGAAGAAATGATTGAAAGAGCTATTAAAGGTATGTTACCAAAAGGACCTTTAGGAAGAGCTATGGGTAAGAAATTATTCGTATATGCTGGTCCTGAACATAAACAAACAGCTCAACAACCAACAGAGTTAAAGGTTGACTAGGAGGTTTTAAATTATGGCTAAAAAAGAAGTATGGACAGCTGTTGGACGTAGAAAACGTTCAGTTGCTCAAGTTAGATTAACTGCTGGTAAAGGTAATATTACTGTTAATGGTAAAGATGTTAATGAATATATGCCTTTTGCAGTATTAGTAATGGATTTAAAACAACCATTAGTTGCTACAAATAATGAAGATAAGTTCGATGTTGATGTTACAGTTAGAGGCGGTGGCTTCTCAGGACAAACTGGTGCTATAAGATTAGGTATTACTCGTGCTTTATTAGCTTTCGATGCAACTGCTGATCAAGCTAGAGAAGATTCTTATAGAAAAGTTCTTAAAACTAAAGGATTGGTTACTCGTGATCCAAGAAGTAAAGAACGTAAGAAACCAGGACTTAAAAAAGCACGTCGTGCTCCACAATTCTCAAAACGTTAGTTTATTTCAATGTTTTACAAAGCTCGTATTATACGAGCTTTTTGTATGTTATAATGTTGGTAGGTGATAATATGAAATGTAGAGAATGCGATTTAGAAATGATTGAGAATTGTAAGATAGAAGGTCAACATCCTTTTGAAATAGGTGTAGATGGTAGAACAGATATATCTTTATTTATGCCTACTGGAGAAACTAAAGTGAATTTCTTAGGTATGGAATATGAAGGAATGAATAGATTTCCTATTAGAGCTAGAGTTTGTCCTAAATGTAGAAAAGTAGAATTCTATATTGTTCCAAAGGAAAAATAGATTTAGATGAAAATCTATATTATAGGACCTTCGGGTGGAGGAAAAACTACTCTAGCTAATCATTTGTCAAAGAAGTATAATATTCCTACTTATGAATTAGATTGTGTTGTTTATGATGATGATCATGGCAATGTTAGACGTAGTGATGAAGAGATTCAAAAAATCTTTAAAGGTATAATTAGAAAAAAAGATTGGATTATTGAAGATATTGGTAGAGATAAATTTAATGAAGGTCTAGAAAAGTGTGACACAATTTATTATTTGAAAATATCTCAATGGGTTGTGTATGGTCGTGTTATTAGAAGATGGTTTAGACAAAGAATTGGTAAAGAAAAGTATAACTATCCGCCAACAATACTTCAGTTTTTTGATATGTTGCGTGTAGCAATTGGATATTTTACTGTGGAAAAGAAAAAACTAGCTAAATTAAATAATTATAAAGATAAGTTAGTATTTATTAAAAATAAAGAATTACAGAATATTTTAAAAGAAGGTAATGAAAATGAATGATATTAAAGCTATTACAGATTTCTTATTTATTGAAGATGAATTAGAAGATATTAAGAAAAGTGATTTGGTATTAGTTCTTTGTAATGATAGTATTAAGAATATCTGTGAAAAGATTCATTATTTAATTGAAAAAGGTAAAGCATCAGGTAAGATCATCATAAGTGGTTGTTCTGGTATTTTAGATCAAGATAAAGATAAAGAATGTTACAGAGTATGCAATATGTTATGTGATGAATATGGTTATGAAAGAAGTAGATTTATCTTAGAAGTAAATGCTAAGAATATTTATGAGAATTTAGCTTTTAGTAAAAAGTATGTCTTAGATGAAGATGTTAATAATATAGTAGTTATTGGTGCAGCTTTTGCATTAAGAAGAATCAAACTAACAGCTAATAAACTTGGTTATCCTACTAATAAAATGCAATTTGTTGGAACAATTGATGAAAGAAAGATAAGTAAGGATTCTTGGTGGAAAGATGATGTTGCTAAAGAAAGAGTTTATGCTGAGATAGAAAGAATAGGTAAATACTTGATTAAGGGAGATTTAGATATTAAGTAATGTCTATTGACTTGTAAATAGAAATTGGCAGTTGCCAATTTTTTCTATTTTTCTTATAATAAATCTAGAATGAAGGGTGTTCATATGAAGAAAAACAATACTTTTTTATATATTCTTATATTTATATTATTTTTAGCTTTAGGTGTTACTTTAGGTGTATATGGAGCTAAAAAGTATTTAAATTCTAAGAATGATAAGGATTTACCTGAAGTAGTTGATGGTGTTATTGATATTACAGATAAAAAAGAATATGAGGAATCTGTTAAAAATTTATATGGGGTTTTAGATGGTAATCCAATATTTTATACTTCTAACGGTTTAAGTCTAGATACTATGGATAATAATACTAAATTAAATTTAATGTATTATTATGTATTAAGTAATAAAATGGGTACTTCAGATACTATGCCATGGACTTATTATGGTTCATCTAATTGTGATTTTGATTTTATTGTTGATCCATTAGAAGAGGGAGAAGAAAGTGAAACATGTACTGTTTTAAGAATCCCTACTAATACGTTTAAAGATAATTATAAGAAATTATTTAATAGTTCTGTTATAGATACTTCTGTTAATTTTAAACCTAACACATATAAGAGTTGTGTTGTAGATGGTGATGATTATGTATGTGGTAATGTTGGCGCTGTATCAACAGGAAGTTTAGATAGTAAATTTGAAATAACTAAAGTTACTTTAGAGCAAGATATTTTAACAATATATGATAAAGGTTATTTACTAGATACTAGAAGTGATAAAGTAAATTTTGATGATGGTTATGAAAATCATTATCTTCATACTTCTGATAGTACTGAATACTATTATGAATTAAAGAGTTCTGATAATGTTACATTTAAACATACATTTAAGAAAGCAGAAGATAATAAATACTATTATGTAAGTACTGAGGTAGTAGAAAAAGAATAGTTTATCTATTCTTTTTTTTATGTTAGAATGTTAGTGTATAAGAATGTCGGAGATGATATTATGGAAGGTAACGAAGAAAGAAATAAACAGATTGTTGATTATCTTAATCAAAAGATGGATGAGATTGACAAGGAATATCCACAATTAAACGTTAGAACTAGAGCTACTAGAGCATTGGATAAAGTTCTTGAAAGTAAAGGATCTTTTGAAGAAATTAAAGGTAAGTTAGACAACACTTTAAATAAAATGATTTCTGAATACAAAGAAAAGATTAAGGAAAAGGAAGAGGAAGAAAAAGCAGCTAGAAGTGCTTTTGATAAAGCAATGGAAGGAAATATTATAGCTACTTCTTCTGAATATTATTTTGGTCAAACATATAGTACTCCTTTAATTGAAGTATTTGAAAAATATGAAGAAATTAAAAATTCATCTCTTACTGATGAAGAAAAGAAAAATAAATTTAATGATGAATATAAAGTTTTATTAAGTGTTTTAAAACAAAAGTATAGAGCATCTATTTCTTCTCAAATCAAAGATGATATTATGAGAGGAGAATTTAATGGTAAAAAGGAAGATCCTCTTCTATATATTATGACTGGTTTATTTAGAGGATTTGATTCTTTAAATTATGATATCGTTTCTAAGTTATATAACATTTTTGTTAATGATATAAATGTAGTAAGTACTGATTTTGATAATGATATGAAATTCTGTATTAATGGTAGCGAAGCAGTTTATGTTTTACCAGATAATACTTATTATCCTAATGAGAATTATTTTGACTTTAGTAGATTAATGCGTTTATTTAAGTTTGCTAAAAAACATAATAAGAAAATAAGATTACATTCTTTGTTTTCTAATATATTAATTCCAGAAGCTTTTGTAGCTGCTGTTAAGAAATTACCAGATGATAAAATATTTGAATTTGGTTCTGCTTTCTTAAGTGATTATTTAAAGAATTTATCTGATGCTTTAAAGAAAGAAAACATTGTATTAGATCAAATAGATGTATTTAGTAATTTAACTGAAGAAGAGAACTTCTGGTTTAAGACAGTTGATGCTACTGATAACGGTTATGATTATTATGTAGATATTCTTAAATTAACTAGAACTTTCTTTCCAGATACTAAGTTAATTGTTAATGTAGATAATGAATGCTTAGACTATGTTTGTGCTTCTTTCTGTAAGATAGTTCAAAGAATTAGAACAGTTGAACGAAATGAAAATATTAAGTTAATAGATGGTATAGGTTTATCTTCTCATATTACTGAATTCTTAGAATATTATGGAAGAGAATTAAAAGGTAAAGACTTATATGATACAATGCTTCAATATGTTAAATTAGATTTACCTATTTATAGAACAGAATTTGATTATAAAGCTATGGATGATAGTAATAAGAAAGAAATCTTAGATATTATTCAATACATAGATGGTAAATGTGGTGTTAGAGGATTTGTTCTTTGTGGTAATAATGATTTATTAACTACTAAGAGTGGTGAATTTAATAATGTATCTATGATAGATAAGGACGGTAATCCAAAAGAAGAATATGTTTCATTTAAGAATAAATATACTAAAAGAGTAGATAATCAACCAGAGATATTAACATTTACTGAGGATGAAAATCCTGGAGGAAATCCTACTGTTATTAAATATTCTACTGATAACAAAGGTGCTGTTAGTGCAGTATTTATGTTAGGAATAATGATGATTGTTTTAGTAGCTTTAATAGTAGCAGCATTAATGCTTATTAATTAGGAGGGTTTATGAAAGATAATTTAATATTTAAATTATTATGTAGTTATCCAGTAATACTAATTACACTATACTTTTTACCATTTTTAGGCATTTGTTTAATCTTATTTAGATTTTATATGTATAGTTATAAAATATATAAAACATCGATTAGTATTGCTGTTATAGGAGTTATTTTAATGATTCCTCATTTATTAGATAGATTGTTTAATGTTATTAATTTTGATAGTTCTAAAATTCCTTATTTTGATAAAGTAGTAGATTCTAAAATATATCTATACTTTATTAGATATAGTAAGTTCTTAGTAACTGTTGGTATTATTATCTTAATTCTTTCTTTTATAGTTAAGAGTTTACTTCCGAAGATTGAAAATAGATTAGAAAGAGGAGTAAAAGATTATATAGCTAATGAAGAAAGAAAAGATAGAGAAATAGCAGAAAAGAATGATTTAATAGTTAGAGAAAGACAAAGAGAAGCAGAGAATACTCATGTGGTTAAGTGTCCAAATTGTGGAGCTTACAATACATTAAAGACTACTACAGGGGTATGTGATCATTGTCGTAGACATCTAGAGTATAAAGGGTAATGACATTACTCTTTTTTTTGTTGTATAATTATTTTAGGTGATTATTGTGAACAAGAAAGTTTTATTAGATAAATTAATTACTTTTCTAGCTGGAAAAGAAGATATAGATATTCCTGATAAATTAGAAGAAAAAGTTAGTGCTTATAAGTATTTGGCACTATTAAATGATTTAGAGGATATACCTGCAGATATTTTAAAAGATGATGATAGATTTTTAAGATTAGATTTAGTAAATAGAAAACTAACTGATGGGGAGAAAGTTAAAAGTATAGAAGAGACATTAGGTAGTAGTGTTAAGCATGCTAAAAAAATAGCATTATGGAATGGTGATATTACTACTATTTATTGTGATGCTATTGTTAATTCTACTGATGAAAAAGTTAATGGACCTACTAAATATATTAAAGATCATGTAGATAGTGAAGTACACTTTAGAAGTGGTTTAAGACTTCGTAATAAATGTAAAAAGGTAATAAGCAAAGATTCTTTAGATATAGGTGATGTTTTAATTACGAGAGCATATAACTTACCTTGTGATTTTATTATTCATGCTGTAAGTCCTCAAGTATTAGATGAAGTTACTAATGAAGATAGAGAAGATTTAAGAAGAACTTATTTTAATATTTTAGAATGTGCTAAAAATAATTTAACTAAGGTGTTAGTAATACCATGTATCAGTACAGGTAGAGGTAAATTCCCTAAAGAGGAAGCTGCTCAAATAGCATTAAGTTGTATTGATGAGTATTTAGATAAATATGATGATTTCTTTAATATGATTATTATAGATACATTTAATATGGATAGTTATAATATCTATGCTGATTTATTAACTAAAAAAAATGACTAATAAGTCATTTTTTATTTTTTAAAGAATAATTTTATATAATCTTTGATTTGTATTAAAAAGAAGATAATCCCATATAAACAGAATACTATCATCATAAATCCAATATAATCATTAAATGCTAATAAGATTATAGAATATATTATTTCAAGTAATAGTATGTAAAAAGATGTTTTTCTAACATTACTCATCATTAATGCGGAACAAATTATTTGTCCAAGTAATGATGCAAACATAAGCGCTACCATTAAAGCATCAATAACGTTAGTTATATAATGATTATGATTAACATAGTTATATGATAATTGGCATCCTAAAAAGGATGTTAATTGAGCACCATATATAATAATTTCACCTTTACTGTATTTCATGTTTCAACCTCTTTTTAATATTCAAAATACTTCATTACTCTGTCATCTTTTGTATCATAACCAGTTGCATAATCTAATTCTAAAATGACATCTTTTAATGATTCTATATCTTTTGTTTTATAAATACATTCATGAAGCTTGTTAATTATATTTATTGTTCTTTCTTCAGATTGTTTAACTAAATCATTAAAAGAGTAATTATATGTTTCGTTTTTATCACATGGATGGTTCCATGTTTTTCTTTCAGCATTAAGATAATCAATTATTGGTTCTTTAATAAACGTCGTGTAATACTCTGGATGTGATTTTGTAAGCTTGTTAATAAATAATGCTATTTTTTGTTTAGTACCTGTTCGATCGTTGATAAATGTACCAATGATAAATTTAGCATTCTTGATACATCTTGGGAAAACTTTACCAACATTAGGATAGTTATAAGTTTTAAGATATGCTTCTGATACTAAATTTTCTAAATCTTTAGTAAAGATAGGATTCTTTATTAATTCTTTATTAACATTAACATTACAATATGGTTTTTTATAGTAATTTGTGTAATAAAAAGCATCTAAATGTTTTTCTATATGAGTATGTTCATTTCGGTATTTAAATCGTTCTGGTTTGTCTTTATAATAAACTCCAGTTTTATAGAAAATAAATGGGTGACATATGGCATCAAGAATATAATGAGTTATTGATCCATATAAATATGCTATACATTCTGGCTTATCTTCTAATTTGTTATCAATAATACCTTGAACTATATTTAATAAGTAAGCTTGGGTATTTCTATGGTGTCCAAGGTATCCTAGTCTTTTTATTTTTTTGTTGAAACTGTAGTATAAATAATCATGACTTTGAGCAAAGGCATGGTATATATCTATTTGACTTATGAATTTATTTTTTACTTTGTTATCAAGTTTTTTTAATACCATGTCAGAGAAGACATGATGTGTTGCTAGTGATGGCATAAAATCACCTCTTCTTGGTTATTATATCATATGAATAAAAGTAAAATATATCATTTAATTACCTTGGTAATTATGTTATAATGTATAAGATAATAGGGTGATGTGTGTGATAAAAACATTTAAAACTATTGATGAACAAATTGAAATTCTGAAAAGCAAAGGTTTAGAAATTGACGACTTGGATTATGCTAAACAAGTATTGCTTAGAGAGAATTATTTCTTTTTAAGCGGTTATAGACATTTGTTCTTAAGATCTCCTAAAGATAGAATGTTTATTCCTGGAACTCAGTTTAAGGAATTATATGCTATGTTTAATTTTGATAGACAAATAAGAAATATTTTCTTTAAAAATATATTAATTGTAGAAAACAATGCTAAGAGTATTTTCTCATATCAAATATCTAAGAAATATGGTATTAAAGAAAAGGATTACTTAAATCCATCAAACTTTGATAGAACAAATGATAAAGCTAGACAAGTTAACGATTTATTAAAGAAAATAAAAAGACAAATTAGAATAAATGGGGGACAACATTCAGCTACTATGCACTACATTAGTAATTATGGTTATGTTCCTTTCTGGGTAGTTGTTAAGGTATTATCTTTTGGATTAATATCTGAATTATTTACAATTATGAAGAGAGAGGATCAAAAAGAAATTGCTGTTGTATATGGCTTAGATGTTGAAAATATGTTAGATTACTTTCCAATATTAGCAAACTTTAGAAATTTATGTGCTCATGAAGATATTACTTATGATCATAGAACACAAAGATGTATAGATGATAATCAATATCATGCTGCATTATCTATTCCTAAAGTAGATGGTGAATATATTTATGGTAAAGATGATTTATTTGCCTGTGTAATTGTTTTAAAGAGATTATTAAGAGAAGAAGATTTTACCCTATTAATCAATGAATTATCTTATGAACTTGATATTCTTGAAGGCAAATTACATACTATTAAAATGGATAAAGTATTGGATAGAATGGGGTTCCCAACTAATTTTAGAGAGATTGCGAGGTTAGATAATTTTGGAAACTAAGATTATAGATTCTGATGGAAAAGAATACATCGTTAATAACAACAATAATAACGGAACTGGTATTAAATTAATCGCTGCTTTTATAGTTACTATTATTGTTTCTGTTTTAGTTGGAGCTGGAGGATTATTGTTATTTTTCCACTTCAATCCTGATTATGTTAGTAAAAAAGTTACAAATATTAATAAACAAGAAAAAGAAGTTACAGTTAATGAAAACGGTATAGCTGATGCTGTAGAAAAAGTATATGATTCTATAGTAGTTGTAGAAACTTTTCAAAGAAATACATTATATGCTACTGGATCTGGTGTAATTTATAAAAGTGATGGTAATACTCATTATGTTATAACTAATTACCATGTTATTTCTTCTGGTACTGTAGTAAAAGTAGTTTTATCTGATAAGGAAGAAATAACTGTTAAAGTAGTTGGTGGCGATAAATACGCTGATATTGCTGTATTATCTTTTGAAAGTGATAAAGATATTGCTGTAGCTGAATTAGGTGAAAGTGCTACTATGAGAGTTGGAGATACTGTATTTGCAATAGGTGCTCCGCTTGATAGTGAAGTTTATTCTTGGACAGTTACAAGAGGAGTTTTATCTGGTAAGGATAGACAAGTAGAAGTTAGTACAAATAATAGTTATTTCAGTGACTGGATTATGAATGTATTACAAACTGATGCTGCTATTAATAATGGTAACAGTGGTGGAGCTTTATGTAATAGTAATGGTCAAGTTATTGGTATTACTAATATGAAATTAGCAGATACTAATATTGAAGGTATGGGATTTGCTATTCCTATTGAAGAAGCTAAGAATTTTGCAGATACTGTTGTAAGTGGTGGAGAAACTACTAGACCAGTTCTTGGTATATCAATGCAAGATGCTACTTATACTAGCGATGGTAAAAAAGTTGCTGGTGTTGTAGTAGCAGAAGTAGCCGAAGGTGGAGCTGCTGATAAAGCTGGCTTACAAGCTGGAGATGTTATTCTTAGTTTAGATGATACTGAAGTAACAAGCATTGCTAATTTAAGATATACTTTATATAAGTATAAAGTTGGAGATGTTGTTACTATTAAGTATTATAGAGATGGTAAAACTGCTACTACTAAAGTAACATTACAAAATGAATAAAACTGACAATTGTCAGTTTTTTTATTGAGTGTTATAATACCTAGGACTTGAGGTGAAGAGATGAAAGTAGGTTTTGTATCTTTAGGATGTTCTAAGAACTTAGTTGTTACTGAAGAAATAATTGGTTTATTTAAAAAACATGGATATAAAATAGTAGATAATCCAGAAGAAGCAGAAATACTATTAATTAATACATGTGGTTTTATTGAATCTGCAAAAGATGAAGGTATTTCTACAATTTTAGATATGGCTGAGTATAAAGACTATAATTGTAAATTTTTAATAGTTACTGGGTGTCTTGTTGAAAGATATGAAGAAGAATTAAAAAAAGAATTGCCTGAAGTAGATTTATTTGTAAGTATTAAAGATTATGATAAATTATGGACTAAGATAGAAGATTTAATAAACGGAAAAAAAGATCAAGATAAGTTAGATTATATGGATAGAGTTTTAACTACTGGAGATGTAATGGCTTATTTGAAGATAGCTGAAGGATGTAGTAATTATTGTACTTATTGTGCTATACCATATATTCAAGGTAAATATGTATCTCGTAAATATGAAGATATTATAGAAGAAGCTAAATTACTTGCTAAAAAAGGAATTAAAGAGTTAGTTGTTATAGCTCAAGATACTACTAAATATGGTGTTGATTTATATGGTAAAGATAGATTAGCAGAATTATTAAATGATTTATGTAAGATAGATGGCTTTAAATGGATTAGATTTTTATATTCTTATCCAGAAACTATTACTGATGAATTAATAGAAGTAGTTAAGAACAATGATAAAATATGTAGCTATTTTGATTTACCTATTCAACATATTAATAATGAAGTATTAAAAAGAATGAATAGAAAAAGTGATACTCAGAGTATTATAGATTTAATTGTTAAGTTAAGAAAAGAAATACCTGATGTAATTCTTCGTACTACTTTGATTGTTGGATTTCCTGGGGAGACAGAAGAACAATTTAAAGAATTATGTGATTTTGTTGAAGAAAGTAAATTTGATAGATTAGGAGCTTTTGCTTATTCAGCTGAAGATGGAACACCAGCAGCTAAATTTAAAAATCAAGTTGATGAAAAAGTAAAAGAATCTAGAAGAAATAAGATAATGGAAATACAACAAAGTATTAGTAAAGATAATTTAAAAAATAAAATTGGTAATACATATGAATGTTTAATAGAAAATATAACTGAAGATGGAGAATATTATATTGGTAGAACATATATGGATGTTCCTTCAGAAGATGGTGTTGTATATATAAAATTTAATCCAGAATATATGATAAATGAATTTGTTAATGTTAAAATAACAGATTCAAATGAATATGATTTATTTGGTGTAATTAACGAATAAGAACTCTTTGTGAGTTCTTTTTATTATGCTATAATGTTATATAGTAGAGGTGGTATTATGGCACAAACCGTTGTAGAAGATAAAGCCGAATTTATTTCTCTAGCTTCGAATGCTAGTTCTAGTGTAAGCACAGTACAAACCAATGTTAGCTCCGCTAAAGGAGATTTATCAAAAGTATCAAATTATGATGGATTGGATGTAGCTAGTGCTGCTAGTACTATTTCAGCAAACTTAGATACAGTTTATTCTGATTTAGATGACACAATTAAGAATATTAATACTTATGCTAATTCTGTAGCTGAGATAGATACTAATAGTGGAGAAATAAGTGAAGAAGATTATTTGTCTTTATTTGCTTCAGATGGATCAGCTGATGGAAATGCTAGAGCTATTTGGAATTTCTTAAAAGCTAAAGGATTATCTGATGCTGCTGCAGCTGGTGTTTTAGGTAACATTCAAGCAGAGTGTAATTTTAGATTAACAGCTGTTGGTGATAACGGTACCAGTTTTGGTTTAATACAGTGGCATAGTGGCAGATGGAATAATTTAAATAGTTTCTGTTCTCAACATGGATTAGATCCTAATTCATTACAAGGACAGTTAGAGTTCTTATGGGCTGAATCTTTAGATCCTAACACTAGTTATGGTAAAAGTTTAGCTCAAAGAGGTTTCTATACAACTGATAGTGCAGTAGAAGCTGCAGTAGCTTTCCATGATGCAGTTGAAAAGAGTGCATCATCAGCTGATACTGTTAGAAATAAACGTGGCGGTTATGCATCTAATTGGTATAGTAAGTTAACAGGTACAGATCCTGGTATAAATTTAGCTGATACTAATTCATTTATATCTACAAATGCATCTAATGCTGCGGCAGTTGCAACAAATACTGTATATTCACCTAATACTTCATCTTATATTCAATATACAGATTACACTTCGTCTACTGGACCTGCTCCAACTAAGACAACAACTACTCAAGGTAATAAATTTAATGAGCAATCTGATAAGGTTAATGTTAATTTAAAACCACAAAATATGACGGCTGAACAATATAAGAAGTTATTTAAATCAAGTGGCTCAAAAGATGATAATGCTAAAGTAGCATGGAATTTCTTAAAAGCTAAAGGATTATCTGATGAAGCAGCTAGTGGTATTTTAGGTAATATGCAAGCTGAATGTAATTTTGATATTTTAGCTGTTGGAGATAATGGAACTAGTTTTGGTTTAATTCAATGGCATGGTGGCAATTGGACTAAGCTTTCAGAATATTGTAAGAAGAATAATTTAGATGAGAATTCATTACAAGGTCAATTAGAATATTTATGGGAAGATTATATAAGACCTGAGTCTGCTTTAGGTAAACAATTAGCTAATGCAGGATTCTTTGATTCAAAGAGTCCAGTTGATGCAGCAGTTACTTTCCATGATATTTGTGAACGTAGTGCATCATCTGCTGAAACAGTTAGAACAAAACGTGGAGGCTTTGCTACTGACTGGTATTCTAAATTAAAAGGTACTTCTTTTACTGATAGTTCAGTAGAAGTATAAGTAAAGTATAAGTAAATTTTTTGTAAAATATATTGTACAGAAAAATTAAAAATGATATATTGAAGATGATAAAGGAGGATTGTTTATGACAGATATTGTAAGTCACAGTACTGAAAAAATGAGAGATTGGTCTGGTAATATTGGTGAGAATGCTGATAATTACGATGATATGATTAATCACTTATATGGTTTAATTGATGAATTCGTAGGATCAGAAGAATTTAAGGGAGGTATTACTCAAGATTTCCATGATAGAGTTATATCTCATAAGAATGATTTCTTAAGATATTCATCAACTTTTAGAGAATGTACAGACTACATCAATAAAGCTGCTACTAATATTGATAACGATGAAGCAGAATTAAAGGCACAATTTGATCGTGCTAATCCTTTGGATGGAGGAGATGCATAATGGCAGATGGATTATTAAAATTATCACCTACGGCTGCTAGAGGTAAAGCTGCTGAAATGAAAAAAATAGGTGCAGATGTTTTAGATTTATTAGATAGAGTTTCTAAGAAGATGGAAGAAATTGATAGCGTTGAACACGGCGTATATCAAGGAGATAATCGTCCCGCTCAATTAAGAGCAGAGCTTGATAGCTTTAGAGGCATGTTTAATTTAGCTTATGAACAAATAGTTAAATTTGCTGATAATGTCATTGAAACAGTTAATAAAGCTGAAAACGAATAGAACTATTTATACTATTATATAAATAGTTTTTTACTAGGAGATGAAATTTATGGGAAAATATGGTTTTGATCCCGAAGTAAGTACGGCAATTACTCAAATGGAAACTGTAGCCACTGAGTATGATAATAAGATTAAAGAATTAAGTGCTTTAATTAAAGAAATTACTTTGTCTGATGATTGGAAAGATTTATCTGTTAAGAGTTCTTTCTTAAGTACATTAGATGGATATATGAAAGTTTATGAGTCATTATTATTTCAAATGAGATTTCAAATTAAGGAATTGAAAAATAAAGTAGGTCGTATGAGTGACTTAGAAAGTACTTTTGCACAAGGGTGATAATATGGCAGAGAATGTTAGTAATACATATAATACAGATATTTATATTGTTAAATCTACCCTACTAGGATGGAAAAGTAAAATGGGTATAATAAATGACCAAGCTGCTTCATATATTGAAAACTTTCGTTCAGCAACAAATAGTATAGAAAACTATCTTATTGGTACTTTCTCAGAAAGTTATGTTAATAACGTTAATAATTTAATGGATAAAGCTATAGCATCTCATAATGAAATGTCTGATTTAGAAGTTGTTTTACAAGACGTAGTAAACAAAGCAGATAGTGAATAATTGTATAGTAAAATTAAAAGAGTCTTTTTAAAGACTTTTTTTAATGGTATAATTATGATGAGAATAGAAAAGTGGGTGATTAAATGAAAGATTTCCCTGAAGAGTTTATTAAATCAGTTTGTGATCAAACTGGAATATCTGATTTGGAAAAGAATCTTGATTTAGTTACAAGTTTATCTGTAAGACATAATGAATTAGATTATATAAGTGTATTCCCTAAGTTAGAGGAAGTTACATTGAAGTCTTTCCCTTCAATTAAGAAAGAAGACTTAGATGTTTTACAATTAACAGTTCCACATTTAAAAAGATTATATGTTGTTGAACAAACAGCATTATTTGAATTGGATTTATCTATCTTTCCTGAATTAGAGGAAGTTCATATTCTACATAATGATAATTTAAAAAGTGTAGTTGGTTTAAATAAGTTAAAGAAAATCGAAATTGTTAATAATAAGAAATTAAATGATTTTAAGTGTATTTATGATGCACTATTCTGTTGTTCAGATATAACTTTAGATATTTTATATTTATTTAACTTACGTAAGATGATTTATGATAATAAACAAGTATTTGATTTATTTACTAAAGTTAATTGGGTTGAATGCTATGGTTATAAGGAACATCGAATTATTAAATATAAGAAATATATGTTAGAAGATTTATGTAATATTTTAAATGGCATTTCATCTAAGTATATTTTTGCAAATGATTCAGAATTATTTAAATTTTCAGTATTATATAAATGGTATATAGATAATATTAAATTTGATAATACTATAGAAGATCCTGAACAAGAAATATCAACATATAGAGTATTTAATTATACTTTAGGTAATAGAGTATCATATGCTAATGCTTTTAATCTTTTATTAAGATTTGTAGGAATTAATTCTAGTGTAGTTTATTCTATTGATACTTTAGATTCTATTGGTAAGGTTGGAGATCAAAATGTATATTCTATAATGGGTAATTATGATTATGCATTAATAAGAGTTCAATTAGATGGACAAACTTATTACTCTGATATTTCATGGGATTCATATGCTAGTAGTTTTGATAAGTATGATGAATTAAAAGTATATTTAAATAATAAAGAAGAAATTAAACAAATACATAATATTGTTGGTGAAGGCGGAATAACAGATACATCTTCATATCATGGTGATGATGCTGATGAAGAACTAGAAAAAGTTGAAAGACGTATCGTAGGTGTAGATGTTGTATTAAATGATATTGATTCTACTTTACCAGGTATTGGTGGTAAGAATATTTCAATTGATTATAATAAAAAAGAGATTGCTAAGATGAAAGATTCATTAGAATTAATTAATCGTCATAGTGATGAAGCGAAAAAGATTGAAAAAGATATTATTAACTTAGAAGTAGAAATAAAAGAATTTACTGCTAAGTTAGAGGATTTAACTAATGAAAGAGTTAAAGATATTATTAAATATAAAGATTTTATAATGAGTAATTATTATTGTGAAAATTATGAAGAAGTATATGAACGTGGCTTTATGTCAGATTATATATATGATTTAATAAATACAGTAGTTAAACATGAGAACTCTAATAATTAGAGTTCTTTTTATGTTATAATTTAGATGATGGGGAGTAGTTATGAATAGAGACAATATTAAATGCATTTTCTTAGATATTGATGGAACGGTTGATAATAGTGAAAGAGTAACAACTGATTATACTAAGGAAGTACTAAGTAAACTAAAAAATTATAATATTAACGCAGTTATCTGTTCTGGAAGAACAGTTTCTTATGCTGTGGATAAAAGTCTTAGTGCTGGTTGTAGTAGCTATGTAATTGCAGATAATGGTTCTATTGTTTATGACTATGGTAAGAAAAAGGTTGTATTTGAAAGTATCTTTGATAGAGAATTAATGAAAACAATAAATGATATTTGTAAAAAATATCGTGTAGAATGTTTATTTAATACAATTGAGGAAAGTTATAGATGCAATGATTATAACTATCATAAGTTTAAAAGAGGTAAAGATATACCTAGTTTAGATTATATAAAAGCTAATGTTACGCAAATTATTATTAGTACAACTGATTTAGATGATATTAAGAAAACTAAAGATGAAATATTAAAACTAGGTAATATTCAAGTATCTAATACTAATATTGATAAAGTACTAGAAGGATCTAGAACATATTATTGTGATTTGAATATTAAAGGTAATTCTAAAGGTAAAGGTATAAAAGAATTAATTAAGTATTTGAATATAGATATTTCTAATACGATGTGTTTCGGTGATTCTTTAAATGATTTATCAATGTTTGAAACATGTCATTATAAAATAGCTATGAAGAATGCTAGTGATGATCTTAAGAATATGGCAACTAGTATTACAGAGTATGATAATGATCATGATGGTGTAGCTAAATATATTGAGGAAAATATATTATAAAAGAGTGTAAAATTACACTCTTTTTAATTTTTTGTTAAAAAGTACTTGACAAATAATTGTGTTATTAATATAATGTTAATAACAAGAGGAGATAATATCAAAATTCAAGTAATTATTTTTTTAGATTTTGATATTAACAAAATGTTAGAAAGAGGAAATAAATATGGAAAAAGTAAGAAAAGAAGAAAAGGAAATAACAGAAGCTTTATTTTTAATCGATATGAATGTAGGTTTCTGTGAGAAAGGAAATTTAGCAGATCCAACTATTAAACAAATAGTACCTAATATCATTCCTATTATTAGAGGAACTTTAGAGAAAGGTGAAGGATTCTATGTAGTTAATGATAAACATACTAAAGGTAGTGTTGAATTAAAAAGATATCCTGAACATTGTATGGGTGATGATGAATCAAGAACTATTAAGGAATTAGCAATTTATGAACAATATGCTAGCAGATTATTTTATAAGAATTCAACTTGTGCATTATTTGCTCCAGGTATGATGGATATGCTTATGGATATGGTTAATTTAAAAAGAGTTATTATCGTTGGTTGTTGTACTGATATATGTATTCAAAACTTTGCTATAGCACTTCGTAATTTCTTTGATGAAATGAATATGGATGTTGAAATAGTTGTTCCAAAGAACGCTGTGGAAACTTATCACATTCCAGAAGTACATGATAGAAAAGTTAATAATGAAAGAGCTTATACAGTTATGGAGAATACTGGTATTAAATTAGTTAAAACTTTAGAAAGAAGGAATTTAAATGAAAACTAATGAAAGACAATTATTCAGTTATATGGCATTCAAATATGGATTTTTATTTCATTACAATAAAGATGTTAAGAAAGGTAATGGAGAAATAGTTATTAATAATAAAGATGGTCATTATGAACACTATATTGTTGATAGAGCTTTAATTCTTGACAAAAAAGAGTTTAATGATTTTAATTCACTTGTACATTTCTTAGCTAAGTATTATAGTGAAGATAGTGAGGAGTATGATTACTTTATGAGTATGATAGATGAAAAAGAAAGAAATCTTACTATGATGACAGACTTTTACGAGCTAACAATGGGTGAAACATATTTGAAATCAGGTAAGAAAGATGAAATAGCAGTATTTGATGCTTTCTTTAGAAACAATCCACTTGGTGGTGGATATGGAGTAATGGGTGGAGTTGATAGAATTATTGAATTTATCAAGAAAGCTCATTTTACAAATGGTGATATTGAATATTTAAGAGGTACTAAACAATTTAGTGAAGAGTTCTTAAATTATTTGAAAGACTTTAAATTTACTGGTGATATTTATGCTATCCCAGATGGAACTCCAATATTTGCTAATGAACCTGTTGTAACAGTTCAAGCTCCTATTATTGAAGCTCAAGTTATTGAAACAATTTTATTAAGTTATTTAAATGCTAATATTATGTATACTACAGCTGCTAAGAGAGTTGTTGAAGCTGCTGGTGATATTGGTATTATGGAATTTGGTGCTAGACGTGCATTAGGACCTGAAGCAGCTGTTGAAGCAAGTAAATGTGCAATGATAGCTGGTTGTGTTGGAACAAGTAATGTACTAGCAGGACAACAATATGGATTCCCAGTACTTGGTACTATGGCTCATAGTTTAGTTCAAGAAGCAGATTCAGAATATGAAGCATTCTTAAATTATGCTAAAGCTTATCCAAATAACTGTGTATTACTTGTTGATACATATGATGTATTAAGAAGTGGTGTTCCAAATGCTATTAAAGTTGCTAAAGATTATTTAATTCCAAATGGATATAAATTAAAAGGAATAAGAATAGATAGTGGTGATTTAGCTTATCTATCTAAAGAAGCTAAGAGAATGTTTGTAGAAGCAGGCCTTCCTGACGTTAAAATAACAATCTCTAATGGATTAAAAGAAACTACTATTCAATCTTTAAAAGCACAAGGCGCTGTTATTGATAGTATTGGTTTAGGTGATAATATTGTATTACCAGATCATGCTAGAGTAGGTTGCGTATATAAAAATGTTGCTGTTAAGAGAAATGGTAATTACTTATCAAGAATTAAAGTAAGTAATGAAACTGCTAAAGCAATTACTCCTGGATTTAAAAAAGTTTATAGATTCTTTGATAAAGAAACTGGTTATGCTTTAGGTGATGTTATTGCATTACATAATGAAAATATACCTAAGAAAGAATTTACTTTAATAGATCCAAATAATGAAGCTAACCAATTAACTATTAAGAATTATATTGTTAAAGAATTACAAGTTCCTATTGTTAAAGATGGTGAAGTTGTATATCATGATCCTGATTGGAAGGAAAAACAAAGATATTGTAATGAACAAATGAAAACTTTATATCCTGAAGTTAAGAGATTTGAAAATCCACATGGATATTATGTTGATTTAACAAGAAAGTTATTAGAATTAAAGAAAAAATTAATATTAGAAGCTAAAAGTCAAAAAGTAGATGACGAAGTTAAAGGAAAGGGTAAGTAATATGGAATTTAATGCTAAAGAACATACTGAAAAAATTATAGAATTTATTAGAAATTATTTTGAAGAATATCATTTAGGTGGTGTTGTCTTGGGTATTAGTGGAGGAAAGGACTCTGGAGTAGTTGCAGGTTTGTTTGCTAAAGCTATTGGACCAGAAAATGTTATAGGTGTTACGATGCCTTGTCATAGTCAATCTGCTGATGCTTCAGATGCTAAATTAGTAGCTGATAAATATGGATTTAAATTGATTAATATGGATTTAACAGGTGTATATGATCAATTTGAGGAAGAAGCTAAAAAGTTAGAAGACTTCGTAGTTAGTGAAGATAGTGAAATAAATTTAAAACCAAGATTACGTATGTCTACTGTTTATTACCTAGCACAAATGTATAGTAAACTTAGAGGTAAACCTTTTATAGTTGCTGGTACTGGGAATAAATGTGAAATATTTGTAGGTTACTTTACTAAAGGTGGAGATGGAGTTAGTGATATTAATGTCTTAGCTGATCTTACTGTTGAAGAAGTAATCAAAGTAGGAGAAGTAGTAGAAGTACCAGAACAGGTATTATATAAAACTCCTAGTGATGGTTTAAGTGGTAAGAGTGATGAAGATAAGTTAGGTGTAACTTATGCTGATATTGCTAAAGTTATCAATGATGAACCAGTTGATGAAGAAGTAAAAGAAAAGATATTAGCTAAACATAGAGCAAATGCTCATAAATTTAAAATTGCTACATATCAAAAGTAAGGTGATAAGATGTCGTATAAGGAACAATTAGATAAGTGTAAGAGTTCTTACGAAGTAAAATCGATGGAATTAATATCGCAATATCGTGATGGATATATAGGTAAAGATGTTTATAGAGTAACATTAAATAATGGTGTTACTAAGAAAATGGATAGAATTACTAAAGCTGGAGGTAGCGGGGATGCAGTTATTATCATTCCGGTTACGGAAGATGATAGATATGTAATGATTATTGAGTCTAGACCTAATATTAAGAATGGTGTTGCTGTAGAATTTCCAGCTGGTATGGTAGATCCTGGTGAAGAACCTATTGATGCAGCTAGAAGAGAATTATTAGAAGAAACTGGTTATAGCTGTGAAAGCATAATTGAAATTGAAAATCATTTTCAAGATCAAGGATGTAGTAATGCTATTATTAGAATCTATTTAGCTACTGGTTGTAAGAAGATTAAAGAGCAAAGATTAGATGATACAGAATCAATTAGTTTTGTGGAAATGACATATGATGAAATCAAAGATTTAATCATGAATGCAGACACTAATAAAATAGGTATAAATGATTCTGGTAGTAAGGTTGCGTTTTTAACATATACAATGAAGTATAAACAAAAGTAAAGTTTTATAACAAAGGTTATAAAACTTTTTGTTTATTGTGTTATAATTAAGGAGAATAGGAGGAACTTATTATGACTACAGAACAAGCATCAGCTGTTTTTGGACGTACTGTTCAATCTGCTCAAAGATATGGCAATGGTACTTATTATACTTTATCTGGATATACAGTTTATGTTCCTGATGAAATAGATAATACTACATCTGCCTTTATTTATTATCCTGGTTCCGGTGGAGCTTGGCCTAACGATGCGAAAGTATTAGGAGAATATATTAAGGGTGGTAACGCCAATCAAATAATTTTTATCTCAAATATTTCAAGAGATTCTAATTTGATGAATGGTCAACATTTCCAAAGTGTTATTAATAATATTGGAAATCAATATGGTGTTGATATTGAAAATGTTGATACAATGGGATTCAGTGCTGGTGGACCTGCAGTTTATTCTACTATTGTTACTTTAGCTAAGAGTTCTGAAGAACCAATGCAACACTCAGCTATTTTAAACGACGTAGTTGGTTTCTCTATTTCACAAGATGACATCAATGCTTTAGTTAGAGACGAATCTAGAATTATGATTATTGAACCATCTGGTGTTCCTAGTTTTGCACAAACTTTAGCAAATGGTGGCGTTGATGTTGTATTGGTAACATGTTCTGGTGGACATGGTAGTCACGTAAATATTAATAGAGATATTTTACAAAATGATATTGTTAACTTATTATCTGGTGATAGAGAAGATTTGGTAGATTCAAGTTTTTATCATTTCTCTAAATGGGATGCTAATGCTAAAAAATGGGTACAAATGTCAGTTGAAGAAGTTTATGAACACTTCAATAATTATGAAGCTGATGATGGACCATTTAAGTATTATAAAAAATTAAGTAAATTAGGTGATTTGGAATCTAATAACTCTTATATAAAACAAACAGTTAATGAAATGAGAGGTTTAATAAGAAATAGTGATTTCTTAAGTAGTACTTCATTTGAAGAAAGTTATTCAAGTACTACGAAGATTCCAAATGCAGAATCAGAAGTTGTACAGTCATTCTTTTCTGAATGTGCTACTTTATTAAATCTATTAGCTAAAGATACTGTTGCTATTGTTAAAATAGGTGATGGTATTGCAGATTTAAATGATACTAGTAAGCAAGAAGCTCAGAATATTAATGATTCTATGAATTATTATAGTAATAATACTGGTACTCCTTCTTATAATTCTAGTTCACCAACTTATTCTAGCAGTCCAACATATTCGAGTACTCCAACAGGTATTCCTACGAATACTAATCCGGATACTACTCAATCTACAAATGTTAATGTTGATTTAAAACCTGCGGATTTAACAGAAGAACAATACAAAGCTTTATTTGAATCTGATGGTTCAATGCATGGTAATGCAAAAGCTTGTTGGAATTTCTTTAAAGCTAAAGGATTATCTGATGAAGCAGCTGCTGGTGTTATGGGTAATATTCAAGCAGAATGTAATTTCCGTTTAACTGCTTTAGGTGATAGTGGAACGAGTTTTGGACTTATTCAATGGCATAAAGGTAGATGGACTAATTTAAAGAACTTCTGCCAACAAAAGAATTTAGATGAGAATTCATTACAAGGACAATTAGAGTTCTTATGGTATGAATCATTAGATCCAAATAGTAGTTATGGTAAGAGTATGGCTAGTAAAGGATTCTATAATACTAAAGATCCTGTTGAAGCTGCTGTTATCTTCCACGATGTAGTTGAAAGAAGTGCTTCTTCTCCAGAAGGTGTTAGAAGTAAACGTGGAGGTTATGCTACTTCTTGGTATAACGAATTGAAGGATTCTTATAAAGCACCTGAAAAAGCATCAACTGAAAGTTCATCATCAACAACTGATAGTGCAAGTACAGATAGTACAAGTACTGATAGTACTTCAACAAAGGAGGAGAGTTAAGATGAGTTTATTATTAGCAGCCGATTTATCAGCAGCTAATGGATCTAAATCTATTACTGCGTTAACTAATGATATGGACGATGCTAAAGCTTTAATAGCATCTGTTGAAAATTTTATATCTAGTTCTCCTGAAGTATTAAAAGGTGAATCATTTGATACTGTTAGATCACATATGAAAGTATATGTAGATGCATTAAATAAAAGAGTTACTTGTGCAGAGAATATTATAAGTGCAATGAAGAGTGCAAACTCAACAATGGCTGATTATATGGAAGGCGAGCCAAAAATTGATACTTCTGAAAGGGAATCAGTAAAAGCACAAATGGATGCTTATAATTCAGCTGCAGCTGGTTATAGAAATAGAGCAAACAACTATGATAGTTTGCATGAAAGAATTAGTAAGCAAAAGCTTGAGAGTATGGCATATGATGCTGAAGAAAATGCTAAGAAGATGGAAAAGAAACTTAAGTTAATAGATAATCTTGATTCAACTGATTCAGCAACATATGGAAAGTTTCAATCTGCTACAGAAGGAATCAATGGATTTAAGAATGATGTTGGTTCTATTAGCGCTATTAAATATTAAAGTATAGTGTTAAGTAGTGTTAAATAATATATAAAGTTTAAAAAAAGTTTGATATAATGAAGTTAGAAATCATAGGAGGGTGATTATATGTCAAGTGCAGATGTATTTGGAGGACATGCTGGTGGCTTAGAAGAAGCTGGTAGAAGAATTAAAACTTGTGCTGAAAACTTCGAAGGTCAATATCTAAAAATCTACAGTATTATTGATGCTTTAATCGGTAGTGAGTGGTCTTCACCTGCTGCTGAAGTAATTGCTAAGAAAATCGAAGAACAAAGACCTAATCTAGAAGCATTACGTGATGTTATTAACAGATATTCAGGTTATTGTTTCAGAACAGGTAATAGAGTAGTAGAAACTGAGGAAGGTATTATATCTGGGGTGAATGGAAATGGCTAATCAAGATTATTACAATACAGATATTAGATTTAGTAGTGTAGAAGACGCTGTTAATCAAATTAATGAAGCAAGAGAAAATATCGAAACTGAATTAAGTAACTTCGAAGCTGCTGTTAAGAAATTAATTGAAGATAAAGATTTCGTTGGAACAGCTGCTGATACTTTTGATGAAAGTTTTGCACAATTAAAGAAAGATAAATTTGATTCTTATATTTCTTTAGTTAAAGATTTTGCTACAGTTATTAGAACTGGTAAAGATGCTACTCAAGAAACAGCAGAAGCTGCAGAAGCAGATGCTACAAACAATCTATATTTAGGATAATAAAAAAGAAGCTTATGCTTCTTTTTTTTCACCTATTAATATTGGTAATATTTTTCTTATTATATTCGTTATTATTAATGACACTATAATACTTAGTATAGTACATAATAATGATAATAATAATTCTATAGGTATATTACTATTTGATAAGTATTTAACTTTAGTTTGAAATAGTAATAAGACTATTTTATGAAATATTAGAATTCCCATAGTATTTTGTCCTATGTATTCTAATATTTTATTTTTATTAATTAATTTAGATAAGTATATGATTAGGATTGAGAATGATATACCAGAAAGTAATGCTAGGTAGATAATTCCATATCCGTAATTCATATAAGTGATCTTTTGGGTATTGAAGATAAAACCACATATCCCACCTATAAGGAAGAATGGCATGTGTATAAGTTTTAATTTATCAACAAGTTTATATTTATTAAGCAAGTATCCTATAAAGAAAAAGATACTTATGTTTAAAGATGTATTTAAGCCCCATGGAAGAACAAATGATAATTTAATACTAGTTATAATGTTTATTAATAAAATGATTGGTAACGCTATTAAATCACCCTTTTTTGACTTATTAACTATATTAAGTATGAAATAATATAATATTTCCATAGTGAATAGTGCTGGTAAGAACCATAAAGCACTATTTTGTTTTAGATGGAAATCATTACCATTACCATATAATGTATTAATTAATAGATCTTTTATATTGGATATTGCATTTATATTTAATGAAGATTTTATATTGTTACTAAATACCATATAAGGAATTATAAATAGTAATGACCAAACAAAGTAAGGAATCATTATTTTTATAAATTTATTTTTTAAAAAATCTTTAAAATCTTTTTTATAACTAAATAAGAATCCAGATAGCATGAAAAATAAAGCTACATGAAAGCTGTAAAAGAAATTTCTAAATGGTTGTAAATGGTTAGAATAACCAACTGTATGTCCTAAAACTATACATATTATTGCTATAGCTTTGGCAATATCGATATAATTTATTCTTTTTTTCATATCTATCCCTCTTAAAATATTATATTATTGTATTATAAATATAATCAAGACTATTGACAAATTTAGTTGTTTTTAATATAATGTTAATAACAGAAGGGACAAGGTGGTTATATGAAAATAGGTATATTTGGTGGAAGCTTTAATCCAATTCATAAAATGCATATTAGAATGGCTGAATTTCTAATAAGAGAAGGCTATTTGGATAAAGTTATATTTGTTCCAACTGGTAATCAATATAAGTATAAGAATAACTTAATTAAAGATATTGATAGATATAACATGATTAAGTTAGTTACTGATAAGAATCCAAACTTCTCAGTAAGTAATTATGAATTAAAAGATTATGTTGTATATACAATAGATACTTTGAAGTATTATAAAAAGTTATATAAGAATGATGAAATATACTTCATATGTGGTACAGATAATTTAAGTTATATTGATAAATGGAAGAATGGTATTGAATTATTAACTAATTATAAATTCTTAGTTATTAATAGATCTACTGATAATATTGAAGAATTATTAGTTAAGTTTAAGGAATATAAAGATAATATAATAGTTGTACCAATGGAGATGGATGATATATCTTCTACAGAAGTTAGAGATATGATTCGTGATAATAAAGATATATCTGAATATGTTGAAGAAGATGTTATTGAGTACATAAATAAAAATAATTTATACAGGGATGATGGTAATGAAAACATTTAAGAAAATAATTAAAGAATTAACAAATAAGAAGTTAACTATTTCTACTATGGAATCTTGTACTGGTGGTGGAGTTAGTAATGCTATTACTAGTATTGAAGGAGCAAGTGAAGTACTAAAATATAGTGCTGTTACTTATTCTAATGAGTATAAGATTAAAATGGGTGTAGATAAGAATGTAATTGATACTTATTCTGTTTATAGTTTTAATACTGCGGAAGAAATGGCTTTAAATATTAGTAGGTTTTCTAATTCTGATATTGGAATTGGTATTACTGGTAAATTAAATAGAGCTGATGAATATAATAACTTTGGTAAAGATAATGAAGTATTTATTAGTATTTATTTTAATAATAAATATTATGATAGAAGCATTTGTGTAGATAAGAAGACTAGAAAACAAAATAAAGATGTTGTTATAAATGAAATTATTTCTATGTTAGGAGAGATACTATGTCAAGAAGGATAAATAAAATTAAGTTATTTGTAAATCAAAATGAGAAATCGGAAATTGTCGCTAAAGATTTAGAGATGGAATTAAAGAAGTATGATTTTGAATTAGTAGATGAAGATTATGACTTAGCTATTTCTGTTGGTGGAGATGGATCATTTTTAAGAATGGTTAGAGAGAATAATTTTAATGATAATCTTTATTATATAGGTGTAAATAGCGGTACTTTGGGATTTCTACAGGAAATAGATATTCAACATACTGTTGATTTTGTAAAAAGACTAAACACTGATAATTACAAGGTAGAAGAGATAAGTATTCAAGATACGAAGATTATTACTGATGAGAAAGTATATACTTTTAATAGCTTAAATGAAATAGTTTTAAGAAATAAAGATTTTGATATTTTAAAAACTCCTATATATGTAGATGATGAGTTTTTAGAAAACTTTAATGGTGATGGTGTATTACTAAGTACTAGTACAGGATCTACAGCTTATAATATGAGTTTTGGTGGTAGTATTGTTTATAATACTTTAGATACTTTATCTATTACACCTATAGCACCTTTAAATAATAAGGTTTATAATACTTTACCTAATACAGTTATTGTTCCTTCTTTAAAAACAGTATCTTTATTACCACCTAAGAACTATCGTAATCTATTTGTACAAGTTGATGGCGTAAATAATATGATAGATAATGTTATAAAAGTAGAAACTAAAGTAGGTAGTAAAAAGATTAAATGTTTAAGAATGAATGATTTCCATTTCATTAAGGTATTAAATAATAAAATGTTAGAAAAATAAAATAAGGAACTTAGTTCCTTATTTTTTATATAGATATTTAATTAAACCATAGTAACTGAAATCTTCTATTTTTTTGGCTATTTCTTCAACTGGTTCTTTAAATCCTGTTTGAATCCAGTAGTTTACTATTCCTAGAGATCCATTAAAAGAGAAGATACCAACATAAGCCATGTCTTGTTCAGTTAAATCAGGTATTTGTTCTAACCATTTGCTTTTATATTTATTATATATTCCTTCTAAGATGTCATTTAGTATATAAATATTATTGTTCTTATTAAAAAGAATAGTTACAAGTTTCTTATTATCTAAGATAGTATTTAACAACTCAGTAGCAAGTATAGATAGTTGATATTCATCATTAGTAAAGAACGGTGCTTCTTTTAGTTGTTCAAGAAATTCTTCTTCTATTTTATCTAGTAAGTCATAAACATCTAAATAGTAACGATAAAAAGTTGCTCTATTAATATCAGATATCTTACATATTTCACTAACAGTTATTTTGTTTATATCTTTTTCTTCTAGTAAGTTAAGAAAAGTTTCTTTAATTATATTTTTAGTATATTTAGTTCTTCTATCCATATTTATCACCTTTTTAAACAGTTTATTGTTTAATTGTTTAATAATTATCAAAATCAATATTAATTGATTATTGATGTCATTTGTTAATTAATTATATAATACATGTGATAGATATTCAACAAGTGTTTAATATTGGAGGATTAATTATGAGTATTATAGATAAATTATTTAAAAAAGAAGAAGATAAATTAGATTATCCTTGGGAGAAGTTTTATAAAAAGGAAGATAGACATATTGAGGTTCCTGATTTATCAATATATGAGTATTTTGAAGGAAGAGCACAACTATTTTTAGATGATTATGCTCTTAACTACTTTGGTGTTAAAACAACATTCAAAGACTTATTAGATAAAATTGATATTTGTGCTAAAGCAATGAGGAGTCAAGGTGTTAGAAAGAATGATGTTGTAACTATTTGTATGCCAAATACACCAGAAGCTCTTATTGCTTTATATGCTACTAATAAAATTGGTGCTATTGCCAATATGTTACATCCTTTATCAAGTGAAGAGGAAATCAAATATACATTAAAAGCAACTAATACAGTATTATTAATAACTATTAATATTACTTATGAAAAGATTAAAAATATTATTGAAGATATAGATAATGTTTATAAGGTAGTTGTAGTATCACCTAAGGAATCTATGCCACCTTTATTAGGTTTAGGTTATATGTTAACTAAAGAAATGAGTTTAAATATTCCTAAAGATGATGAATTCTTTACTACTTGGACAGATTTCTTTGCGCATGGTTATTACTATAAAGGTGATGTTTTAGTTCATAGAGGAAAAGATGATAGAGCATTATATCTACATAGTGGTGGAACTACTGGTTCTCCTAAACATATTATTATTTCTAATGGAAATGTTAACTTGGTTATGAAACAAATCCCTATAATGCTTGAATTAGGTGTAGGAGACGTTGTTTTAGGTATTTTACCTATGTTCCATTGTTTTGGTTTAGTTGCTTGTATGCTTGGTTTATTATGCCAAGGTGTTACTGTAGCTATGATTCCACAATTTGATGCTAAGAGATTTGATAAATTAATTAGAAAATATAAACCAACCATAATTGGTGGAGTTCCTACTTTATTCCAAGCTTTAATGACTAATCCATATATGATGAATGTGGATATGAGTTTTGTTAGATATGTAGTATCTGGTGGAGATTCATTAAGTCCTGAAAAGAATATTGCAGTTAATAAGTTCTTAGAAGAACATGGTTCTAAAGCTCATATTATTCAAGGTTATGGTTTAACTGAATCAACTGGTGGTAGTTGTATTGCTGGTTTGGGTTCTGATAAACCAGGTAGTGTAGGAATACCATTAGCAGGTAATGTGTTTAAGATAATGGATCCAGAGACTTTTGAAGAAAAAGCTTGTGGTGAAATTGGTGAAATATGTATATCTGGAGATTGCGTAATGCAAGGATATCTTGATAATGAAGAAGAAACTAATAAAGTTGTTAGAGTTCATGAAGATGGTAGAAGATGGGTTCATACTGGTGATTTAGGTTATATGGATAGTGATGGCGTATTCTTCTTTGTTCAAAGGTTAAAGAGAATGCTTATTGTATCTGGTTATAATGTATATCCTGCTCACATAGAAAATATTTTATTAGAGCATCCTGATATTGCTAATGTCGGTGTAATTGGTATACCTCATCCATATAAAGTACAAGTTCCAAAAGCTTTTATTGTATTAAAAGAAGGCGTTGAAGGAGATGCTCAAAAGGTATTAGATATTAAAGAATACTGTGCTAAGAATATGGCTAAATATATGATACCTAAAGAAATTGAATTTAGAGAAAGTTTACCAAAAACATTGGTTGGCAAAGTAGATTATAAAGTATTAGAAAAAGAAAATGCCGAAAAATAATTTCGGTTTTTTTATGTAATTAAATGTAAAATGAATTATTAAAAACATTTACTAAAAATAATATATGTACTATTCTTAAGATAGAAAAGAGTTGTTTTTATGAAGAAAGTATTATTTGCATTAATAGCTTTATTATTTGTACCAGTTGTTGTTTCAGCTAAAGTAACATTGGCTGAAAAGATTACAATTGATGGTATTGGAGATGCTCCTCTTGGTGGTAATAGTTGGAGTGTTAAATTAACAACATCTTTAGATTATACAGATATTACTGTAGTACCAGTAAATGACAAAGTAACAGTTGAAGGTGCTGGTAAGGTAGATATTAAAGAAGGAGATAATGATATAACTATTACATTATCTGAAGGAGAGACTAAAGAAACATATGTAATTCATATGAATATGGTTAGACCTAAAACAGATACTAATGGTAATCCAGAAACGGGTGCATTTGTTCCTACTTTAGTAGTAATTGTTGGTATATTAGCACTAGTTGGTATTACTTTTATAGGTAATAAAGAGAAATATACGAAAATATAAGCACTTTAAGTGCTTTTTTTATGTTATAATACATTTGAAATGAGTTGATATTATGTATAACAGTGAAGAAGAGTTCTTAGCTCATTATGATCCTAGTAACTATGATAGATTATCACTAACTACTGATATACTTGTTTTAAGTATTAGTGATGAAGATGTATCTAATTATAGAAAATCTAGTAAAAAACATATGAGTGTATTACTTGTTAAAAGAGATGATTATCCATTTAAAGATAAATGGTGTATTCCTGGTGGTTTCTTACAAATAGATGAGGAACTTGATGAATGTCCAAAGAGAATTCTAAAAAGAGAAACTGGATTAGATAACATTTATTTGGAGCAATTATATACATATGGTGGAGTTGATAGAGATCCAAGAATGAGAGTTATTTCTACATCTTATATGGCTTTAATTGATAAGAATAGATTAGATTATAAGTTAAATGATAATGCTTCTTGGTTTAATGTTTCATATGAAGATAAGAATAATCATGTTGAAGTAGTATTAGATAACGGCGATGAAAGACTAACATTTAAGATTAAGAAAGTCTTAAAAGAATTAACTACTGATAGATATAAATTTATTATTGAAGAGAATAAGGATTTAGCTTTCGATCATCCATTAGTAATATGGGCTGGTATTGAAAGATTAAAGAATAAGATAAGTTATACAGATGTTGTATTTAATATGATGCCTGAGTACTTTGCTTTAGGTGATTTACAACAAGTATATGAAGTTATTTTAAATAAGAAGTTATTAGATCCTGCTTTCAGAAGAATCATTGCTGATAAGGTAGAAAAAACTGATTTTGTTAAAACAGGAGCTGGTCATAGACCATCAGCTTTATTTAGATATAAGAAGAACGTTAAATAACGTTCTTTTTTTAAGGAAAATGTTGTCATTTGGCGTTTTTGTGTTATAATTTACTTACGTGCAGAGAAATAGAGGTATAGTTCAATGGTAGAATAACGGTCTCCAAAACCGCTGATGTGGGTTCAACTCCTGCTACCTCTGCCACTTAAAAATAAAACACTAGCTTAATTGCTAGTGTTTTTTAATACATTGATGTAAATAGTATTGTTATTACTCCATATATAATACTGAATATACCAATTACTAGGCCAGCTATAGCTATACCATTACCTTTTTCGTTACCTGATCTGGTTTGTGATAATCCAACACCAGATAAAACTGTTGCTACGATGCCAACAATTCCCCAAAAGTTTAATACCAATGATATTAATGCTGTTATAAATCCTGCTAAAGCAAATGAGTTAGTTTTTTGTTCAGTTGGTACTGTGGTATTACTTACTGTAGGATTTGCTACTTGTTTTATAACTGCTAATTGTTGACCACAATTAGGACAGAAATTTGAATTCGTAGTATTTTCTTTTCCACAATTAGGACAATAATTCATTATTACACCTCCATTATTGGACTATTTAAGTCCCTTTTTATTTTTTACTGTTTCAAAATATATTTTAGATGAATCTGGGAATGTTAAATTATCTGGTAGTTCTTTGGAGAAAATTATCTTTTCCATTTCGTATTCTTTAGGAAGTTCTTCCATTTCTAATATTTCACAATAACATAATAAACCAAATGTAGATATCTTATATACACAGATAGGTTCTACATTTATTTTTGTAGCACCAGTTTCTTCGTACATTTCTCTTTTAGCAGCTTCTTCCCAAGTTTCACCTTCTTCAATATGACCACCTGGTATTTCCCATCCTTCTCTTTTTTTATTATATGAGAAGACATAATTATCTTTATATTTACATACACAAATTACTCTAGTTAATTCGCTATCATCACAATATCCTAAGTCATATAATTTTACTTCAAACATATTATCCCCCAATAGTTAATCCTTTTTTACTTTCTAGTACTTGATTTAGTTGTTCATTAAATACTGAAAATATTTGATCTGCTTCATCAGCTGTTAATTCTTTGTTGTCTAAAAAGTAATTTATATCATATCTAACTTTATTGTCTTTTTCTCTCAGCAGATGTGAAAAATTAGGAAATATTGCTTGAATACGATCAGCTAATGGCTTAATTATTTCAGCTGGACCTAAAAAAGAAAAATGAAGACTAAATGGTTGCTTGTCGTGGAATTCTCTAATACCGGAACATGGTCCAGATATTTCGATATTGTTTTTCCAACAATTTAGAATAAGATTTGCCATTTCTATTGATCCTTCAGCTATAATGTTTGCTAGTAATTCTTTATCTTCTTCACTAGTTTGGTCATCAGGAACAGCGTATCTTCCGTTTTTCATAAAATATGGTCGATTATCGGAAATTGATAGTTCCCAGTTGTTTCTTTCTGCTAACTGTTTATATGTTTCTGTTGCTTCCATATATTCCTCCTAATAATGTATCCAATTATCAATTTAATTATATCATGTTCTTTTTTAATTTTTGAATAAATAAAACACTAACAAATGTTAGTGTTTTTTAATGTTTAATAATTTTAAATAATATTCTAAACCATCTTGAGTTTTATCCCAATCTGTACATAATTTTCCATCTGGGAATAAAACTAATTCTTGCATTTCAATTATATTACCAATTTTAACTCTAGTATTAGGTAATCCACGATGGATTCTAAAGTCCATACCTTTTTTAGTTTTAAATAATACTTTGTCGCAAGCGTGGCAATATACTCTTCCGTAGTAATTACCTACTTCTGTAGCTGCTTTAATAGATTCGGTTTCTAATAAATGTAGATTTTCTGGAACCACTTTATTGTAATCATGTCTAAAGCTAATATCTAGTTTATGATCTTTCTTTTGTTCCCATATAGGTTCCCATCTATTTAGTATTTGTTTCATTTTATCTTTTTCTATTTTCTCACCAACAAAGCAATTTATTCTAACATTAGTTTTTATTTTTAATATTTCTTCATCTTTAGCTATTCCTCGTAGAATTACTGAATCTAATTTATATGATTTAGTATGTCTAGATATGTTGATTCCTTTAACGTTGTGGAAAGAATTTACTAGTTTGATAAACTCTTCTTTATCATTATCTAAGAAAGTTGTATTTATATAAACTGTTTTGTTTTTACAAATAGTTAATATTTCTTTTAGTAAGGCTAGGTCACTCATTGGTTCTCCACCAGTTATAACTATTTCTGAAACTAGAGAATCTGCCAAGGCTTGAAGCCATTTAAGTACTTTTTTTTGATTAGGTTTGTTTTGTTCATAAAATATTTTGGATGTACAAAATTTACAGTCATTTTTACAATCAGCAGGAAAGTAGACTGTACACATTTTATCTTTTTTAGTTTCTGGCGTATAAGTTACTTCTGAATCGCTTAATATAAATATTTTTTTCATAATCTTCCACTTCTATCTTTTCTGATAATAACAATATATTAATATCATAATTATATTATAGTATTGATAGTTTAATAAGTCAACCAAGATATATAATTTATGATATAATTAATATATGATAATCCGGAGGTATATATGGAATATTTAGATGTTTACGATGATGAAGGTAAAGTTACTGGAAGAAAAATAGTTAGGGGAGATAAGAATGCTATATTAGGTGAACATGAACATATAGCAGTTGGAGTTATCTTTATTGAAAATGATAATGGTGAGTTTTTAATTCAGAAGACTTCTAAAGAAAAAGGTGGAGAGTATTCGTCTACTGGTGGTCATATAGATAGTGGAGAAACTCCAGAAGTATCTATAAAAAGAGAAGTGGAAGAAGAATTAGGTATTAATGTTGATAACGATAATATTGAATCATTAGGTTTCTTGTTATTTGATATGCCTCTTAGATATTTGTTTTATTTAAAAAAGAATATTGATCTTAAAGATGTTAAAGTACAAAAAGAAGAAGTAGATTATGTTAAATACATGAGTGTAGATGAAATTAATAATTTAATTGAATCAGGTGAAATGCTTAAATCTCATGGAATTATGTTTAAAGAATTATTAAATAAAAAAAGATGATTTAATCATCTTTTTATTTGTTAAAATTCTACATCTTGGACGAAGCAAAAATGGCCAGCTTTTTCGGAATTTTCTTTTTCTGTTTCTAAGTCTCCAGTTTCTTTTAATAGATTAGGATCTTCTGAAGTAAAATTAGCTTCAATTATATTTTTATTTACAGAATTTGTATGGCTCATATTGTATTCTTTATTTCCTTCAAGAAACGAATTTTCTAATTGCTTAGCAATGTCTTTCATTTTTTCTTCTTTTGGTTCTTCGAATTTATTATATACATCTTCGTCATAAGTAATACTTAATGTTTCATAAAATTTTGTTGGTTTTCCTTCTGTATTATAATCAATAACGACAGTTACGCTTCCCATATATCCTTCATCATAAAAATCGCTTTTGCATATTAATTTTTTGTATTTAGTTTTCTTTACTGTACCATCAATTTTGATTAGATCATCTTTTTTTTCACTTTCATTGTTTCCACATCCAACTAATATAAAAGAGCTTAATAATAAAAGTGTTAATAATAATATTTTTTTCATAATTCCTCCTAAATAAATTTTATAATTTTAGTATAATATTTTTTATTAATATTGCAATACTTATTTTATTTTTTGAATAGTACATTGGAATTTACCAAGCTCTGATTCAGCAACTTCTTTTTCCTTTTCAATAGTATTGATAGTTTTTAAAAAGTCGTTATTATTAACTGTCAATTGAACCTTGATGTTGTTTCCATTAATTGTATTTTCCACTTTTGGTTCATATTGTTCATATCCTTTTTGTATTTCGGTAACAATTTTATCATTTATTGTTTTCATATTATCTTCTTTTTTATCACCATATGATTCGTATATCTCTTCTATTACTGTGAAATCAGAATCAATATGATAATCAGCTGCTTTTCCTTCTTCATTATATTGGATTGTTAATGTTGTTTTTCCACCAAGTAATTGTTCAGAACTTTGTTTAGTACAAACAAGTTTTGGACCTTTTATTTCTTCTTTTCCACAACCTGTTATAAAGACAATTGTAAATAATAATATTAGTAAAATAAGTACTTTTTTCATAATTATTTCTCCGTTCTAGACTATTATAACATAACCAATTGTATTTTATAATAATTATGCTATAATATCGAATTACTACGGGTGATAGTAATTTTACTATCAATCGAATGTATATATCATGATATTTATATTTTTATTTTTATAGATAAAATAAGGGTTTAAAAAAATAATAATGTAAGTATGTGTAAAATGTACGCATTTATATAGAAATGAGTATTTTTATGATATATAATTATCTCAGAAGAAAGAGGTAGAGAGTATGGATGAATATTTAAAGAAGGCTTTAAGATTAGAGAAGAAGCGTCAATCAGAGAATATTGAATTGATAGCTTCAGAGAACTATGTTTCGAATGATGTATTAAAATTACAAGGAAGTATTTTAACAAATAAATATGCTGAAGGATATTCTGGTAAAAGATATTATGGTGGCTGTGAATACATTGATATGTTTGAAACAAAAGCTATTGAATATGTTACTAAATTATTTGGATGTAACTATGCAAATGTTCAACCACATAGTGGATCTAGCGCTAATATGGCAGTATATAGAGCATTACTTAATCATGGAGATAAAGTATTAGGAATGGACTTAAGTAATGGTGGACATTTAACACATGGTTATAAGTTAAACTTTAGTGGTGTAGATTATGAAATAGTTAGTTATGGATTAGATCCTAAAACTGAAGAAATAGATTATGAAGAAGTAAGAAAGATTGCTAAAAAAGAAAAACCAAAAATGATTATAGCAGGAGCTTCTGCATATTCTAGAACTATAGATTTTAAGAAATTTAGAGAAATATGTGATGAAGTTGGAGCTTATCTATTTGTTGATATGGCTCATATAGCAGGATTAGTTGCTGCTGGATTACATCCATCACCAATTCCATATGCTGATGTAGTTACTTCTACAACACATAAAACTTTAAGAGGACCTCGTGGAGGTATTATCTTAACTAATAATGAAGAAATAGCTAAGAAGATAAATAAAGTTGTATTCCCTGGTATCCAAGGTGGACCATTAATGCATGTTATAGCTGCAAAGGCACAATGTTTCTATGAAGCATTACAACCTAGTTTTAAAAAGTATCAACAACAAGTTATTAAGAATATGAAAGCTATGAGTGATGAATTTATTAAATTAGGTTACCATGTTGTAAGTGGTGGTTCTGACAATCACTTAATATTATTAGATGTTAAATCATCTTGTGGTGTTACTGGTAAAGCTGCAGAGAAAGCATTGGATAGAATTCATATTACAGTTAATAAGAATACTATTCCTAATGAAACTGAAAGTGCTATGGTAGCTAGTGGTATTAGAATTGGTACTCCAGCAATGACAACAAGAGGATTCAAAGAAAAAGAATTTGTTAAAGTTGCAAAAATAATAGATGATGCTTTAAGACATATAGAAGATGAAAAGTATCTAAAGACATTAGAGAAACAAGTTAAGGAATTAACTAAACAATTCCCATTATGGTATTAAAAAAATAGGTCATTGACCTATTTTTTTGCTAGTGTTAAAAGATAATTTTCTTTATTGCCATTTTGAGATGATATCTCTCTAAATCCGGCTTCTTGTAATAATCTTAATTCATTTTCTTTTGTAAGTGGTGTATCTAGATGTTTAAATTCACTTAATCGATGGTTGTAATTATATATTGCTTCTTGTTCTTCTTCAGTAGAGATAGCAATTCTATCACAATTAATAAAGTATCCTCCATCTTTTAAAGCTTGGAGTATTTTTTTATATAAGATTAGTTTTTCTTTTTCAAAAAAATGATGTAATGCTGATGTTGATATAACGGCATCGTATTCAGTACCAAAATCTGTAGTAAAGAAATCACCACATATAGTAGTAACATTGGCAGAAAATGGTCTTTTTTGCAATTCTTCTAGCATTTTATCAGATATATCTATACCAGTTACTTGAATATTTGGAAATCTTTTAAATACTTCAATAAGTTCTAATCCAGTTCCACAACCTAAATCTAATATTCTTTTGGAATCATTTGGTAAATTATCAGCTAATAATTTTTTGGTAGGTAAGAATTCTGAATGAACTTGATCATATGTATCTATTTTTTCGTTAAAGAAGTTTCTCATGTCATTAGCTCTTTCAGTTGTATTCATATTTATCTTCCTTTCAAAAGACATTTTATTAATATCTTTTTGTTTTGTCAATTACAGATGTATTTGCTTTATTTTAATTTTTTTGGTATTATCAATTTGTTCGAAAAAATGGGTTTTTATGAAAGTAGATACTTTATTTACTTTTAGGGGGAAGATATACTTCCTTTTTTTGTGCTATAATATTTAAAGAAAGGAGATACTAATATGGATATTTTTGATTCATTAGCTTTAGTATTTGGTGGTTTCATAATTGTTTTTGCAATATTGTTTGTTGCTTGGGTAATATTTTATATTATTGGAACTTATAAACTATTTATTAAAGCTGGCAAACCAGGATGGGCTGCAATAGTTCCATACTATCATGACTGGGTATTTGTAACAGAAATGGCTGGTCTTAAATGGTGGTGGTTCTTAGTTGTTATAGCATCATCTCTTGGATCAATTATAGGACTTACTGATTTAGCAATATTCTCTACTTTATTATCTTTAGTAAGCTTAGTAGGAAATTTTGCTGTAGCATATAATGTATGTGCTAAAATTGGAAAACCAAAAGATATTGGGTATGCTATTGTTTTAGCATTATTTGGTTTTATTATGTATCCTATAATGGGTTTCTCTAAGAAGGTTGTTTGGGATCCAACTGTTCCTGTAGAAGAAAACGCTATCTTCGAACAATATATTAATCCTTCAAAGAAAGCTCCTGAAGCTCCAAAAGCTGAAGTTAAACCAGAAGAACCAAAAGCTGAACCAACTGAGGATAATAAGTAAAATAAGACTTTTTAAGTCTTTTTTTATGGTATAATTTATTTGGGTGATACCATGAAAAGATGTAAGAGATGTAATACTGAATTATCAAAAGGTTCTAGATATTGCCCTAGATGTGGTTTTAAAGTACCAGATAATACATGGATTACTGTTTTATTAATAGTATTTGGTTCAATAGGTATTACTTTTGCTATTGTTGTTGCCGCAGTATTTTTAGTAGTTAAAAGTACATTGAATAGATACACTGAAGCAAAGTACGTAGAAATTGAAAAATACAATGTTCCTAATTTTTTTTATGAAAGTGGTCATAATGTTTGTAATTTTAATATTAAACAAGTTGGTTTATCTGAAAATCGCGAAATAATAAAGCAATTTCAATCATGTGATAGAATTAATCAAAAAGATATAGATAAATTTGCAGATAAGTTATTTGAAAACGGCTTCTTTGAAGAGGTTGAAAACGGAGATACTTATTATGTAAAAGAAGTTGCTGATAATTATATTATTGTAGTATATTTTTACAATAAAGATATTGTAGCGTATATGTATGAAGAAGATTCTACGGATTATTTTAAAGAAAACAAGAATGTAAGTATATAGAGGTGAGAATTATGCATTATATTTATAAAACTAAAGGTACTTGTTCTACACAGATAGAATTTGATATTAATGATGATATTATTACTAATATATCTTTTACTAATGGATGTAATGGTAATTTAAAAGCAATATCTAAGTTATTAGAAGGTACTAGTGTTGATTATATTACAAGTAAATTAAAAGGCAATTTATGTGGTATGAGAAATACTTCTTGTGCTGATCAATTGGCTATAGCAGTAGAAGAAGCTTATAAGGAGACTCATAATGAAAAAGCAAATTAGGAATTTTCTTGTAAGATTAATTAAAAGAAGTAATAAAACTAAAAAGGTAAATGATAATATACCTGATGAGATATTAATGTTATATGGTAAGTTTTATTTCTATTCAGTATGTTATGTAGTTATTTTTGGTTTATTATATCCTTTATTATTTATTGGGAATATTTCTAATATTAGTTTAGTTCTTTCTTTTGTTATATTTATAGGTTTATATGCTTATATGATTTATGATGTATTAAAGAAAAGTAAGGGATTTAAATCAGCTGTTTTTAGTTTATTTGTTGTATTAGTTATACTTGCTATATCATTTTCAATTGTCAAAATATTCATTTAGCTTGAAATTTATAGCAAATTTAGTATAATACGTGTTATAATTGTTTCGTTATTAATGAGGAGGTGCACTATGAGAACTTATAAAGCAAATTTACCAGAAGGTGTTAAAAAGACATTCGGAACTCTAAGAGGAGTAAAAGTTAGATTAGTAGCTAAAGATACTAAGAAGAGTAAAAAGAAAACTAGCAAATAATACAGACAGGTGTCTGTTTTTCTTTTGGTATGATATAATTTAAGTGGTGATACATATGAAGAAAGTATGGCTTATTGTATGTGTTTTGTTATTAGTAGTTGCTTGTGGTAAAAAGAATACTAATGAGGAAGCAAAAGAAGATGAAATCTTTGTTTTGAAACTTGTTGATGAAGATAAACCATATGTTTATTCTGATGTTGTTGAATCATATGTTTTAAGTAACGGAGATAAATATGATTTAGAAATGATCTATGTTAATTTAAATAGTGTAGATGCTAGTAATGTTAATATGGAGTTAAGAAGTTTTATTAATAAATCATATAAAAACTATGTTGTAGAAAATGATAAGTTAAAAAGTGGTAATATTATTTCTTATGATTTTTATAAAACAGATGATTATTTATCTTTAGTAGTTAATTATAAGTTTTTAATTAACAATAAGTTTAATGATGATAAGAGTATGGTATATGTTTTAACTCTAGATAAAGGTAAAATACTAAAGAATAAGGATTTATTAAGTAACTATTCTTTAACTGAAGAAGAATTATTTAAAGAAATAGAAGATACTATTGAATCAGAAGATAGTTTATATACGATGAAGAGTATTAAAGATAACGGCTATTATTTATATGTTAATAATGATAATAAGTTAGTAGTATTATTCTATGAGAATACTGATGAAGAAAGCATAAAAAAAGAACTAATTTTAGATTAGTTCTTTTTAAATGAAACTACTTAGTCCACTCATACAAATTTTATTGATGAATACAGATACATTATTTGGTTCTTCAGCGAAATCGTCTTTAATCCATTTTTCAATGATACCTATTGTTCCATCAACAATAAATTTGTATATTTTATCTAAATCTTCACGAGAAGCTTTCTTTAATAATTTTTGCCATTCATTTATACTTTCTTCATGAACAAGACCTAAGATTTTTCTTAAGAATGTGTGGTCTCCATTTTCACTTAGTAAGCATGAATAAATATCTTTATGCTCTTTTATTGTCTCAATTATTTTGCTTGTATATGATATTAAGTAATTTCTTTTAATATCACTGATGTGTTTTTCTAGATCAGATATTAATGATTCTTCAATACTATAAACAAAGTCATCTACATCTTTATAGTATTTGTAGAATGTAGTTCTATTAATATTAGCTTTTTTGCATAATTCAAGAACAGTAATATCTTTAATCTTTTTTTCGTTTAGTAATTCTAGCAGAGTGTTTGTTAAATTTTTTTTAGTTTTAATAATTCTCTTATCCATAACTACCACCTTTTACCTATCCTAATTATATTATATATTTTTATAAAAAGCAACAATCTGTTTATTAAAAAAATAATGATATAAATATTTATTTATGATATAATTTTAGAGAATATGGAGGGCTATGTATGACTAGTAGATTTGTATTAAATGAGACATCTTTTTTTGGATGGGGTTGTAGAAGTGAGCTTGTTAATCAAATTAAAAGTAGAGGATTTAAAAGAGCTCTTGTAGTTACTGATGAAACATTACTTAAAAACGATGTAGCTAACTTAGTTATTAATTTATTAGATAAAGCTAAATTAGATTATGATATCTTTAGTGATGTTAAACCAAATCCTACTATTAAGAATGTTAAACATGGTTTAAGAGAATTACGTAAGAATCATAACGATTATATTATTGCTATTGGTGGAGGATCTGTTATTGATTGTGCTAAAGCAATGGGAATAGTTTTAAATAATAATGAATTTAAGGATGTTAAATCACTTGAAGGAGTTAAGAATACTAAGAATCCTAGTTTACCAATTATTGCATTACCTACAACAGCAGGTACTGCTGCAGAAGTAACAATTAATTGTGTTATTACTGATGAAGATATGAAATCTAAACTAGTATGTATTGATCCACATTGTATTCCAATTGTAGCTATTGTTGATACAGAATTGATGTCTAATATGCCAGCGGGATTAGTAGCTGCTACAGGTCTAGATGCTTTAACTCATGCTATGGAATGTTATATTACAAAAGGTCATAATGACATGACTGATATGTATGCTTTAAAAGCTATGAAGATGATTTATAGTAATATAGAGAAAGCTGTTATTAAAGATAGAGATGCTATGGAACAAATGGCAAAGGCTCAATATATTGCTGGTATGGGATTTTCTAATGCTGGCTTAGGTATTGTTCATTCAATGGCTCATCAATTAGGAGCTATATATGATACACCACATGGTATAGCTAATGCGATATTGTTACCATATGTATTAGAATATAATGGTGAAGTATGTAGTGAAAGATTTATAGATATGGGTAAAGCTTTTGGTTTAAAGATGGATGGACTAGAAGGCAAAGATGCTGTTAATAAAGTTGTAACTGCTATTAAGGAATTAAATTATAGATTAAATATTCCTAAGCGTATTAGGGATGTTGGTGCTAAAAAAGAAGATATTTCTTTATTAGCATATAAAGCTTTATATGATCCATGTACTGGTGGTAATCCAAGAGAGATGGATATAAAAGATTTTGAAGCATTATTTGAAAGAGTATTTTAATACTCTTTTTTTATTAAAAAGAATTAAAATTAGCACTTTGTATTGACAAGTGCTAATTTGTGGTACTATACTAAAAAAGAATTAAAAGAGAAGGAAAGATGATATAAATGGCTAAGAAACAATTTAAGACAGAATCAAAGAAAATATTAGATATGATGATTAATTCAGTATATACAAATAAAGATATTTTTTTAAGAGAATTAATCTCTAATGCTAGTGATGCTATTGATAAATTATATTATCAATCATTAACAGATAGAAAAGTAAAACTAGATAAAGATGATTTTTGTATTAAGTTAGAATTAGATAAAGCTAATAGAACTATTAAGATTATTGATAATGGTATTGGTATGACTAAAGAGGAACTTGATGATAATCTAGGTATTATTGCTAAGAGTGGATCTTCTTTATTTAAAGAGAAAATTGAAAAAACTAATAATGTTAATATCATTGGTCAATTTGGTGTAGGTTTCTATTCAGCATTTATGGTTGCTAAAGAAATACATGTATTATCTAAAGCATTTGGTAGTAAAGAAGCTTATGAATGGATAAGTAGTGGTGCTGATGGATATAGTATTGAAGAAGCAACTAAGAAAGATGTTGGAACAGAGATTACTTTAATATTAAAAGATAATACAGAAACTGATAATTATGATGAATACTTAGAAGAAAGAAGAATAGAAGGTATTGTTAAGAGATATTCTGATTATATTAAGTATCCTATTATGATGAAGAAGGAAGAAACTAAGTTAAAAGAAGGATCAGAAACAGAAGAAGAAACTGTTGTAGAAGATAAGACTTTAAATAGTATGATTCCTATTTGGAAGAGAAATGAAGATGAAGTAAATCAAGAGGAATATAATTCATTCTATTCTGATAAATTCTTAGATTATGAAGCACCATTAAAAACTATTCATAGTCAAGTAGAAGGCCAAATAGTATATGATTCATTATTATTTATACCTTCACATCCATCATATGATTATTACACTAAGGAATATGAAAAAGGATTACAATTATATTCTAATGGTGTATTAATAATGGATAAATGTGCTGATTTATTACCAGATTACTTTAGTTTTGTTAAAGGTCTTGTTGATAGTGAAGATATTTCACTTAATATATCTCGTGAAACATTACAACAAAATAGACAAGTTAAGTTAATAGCTAAGAGTATAGAGAAAAAGATTAAATCATCATTAGAAGAAATGCTTAGTGAAGATAGAGTTAATTATGAAAAATTCTTTGAAGCATTTGGTATGCAATTAAAATATGGTATTTATAGTTCTTATGGTATGAATAATGATACTTTAAAAGATTTGTTATTATTCTATAGTTCAAAAGATAAGAAGTTAATTACTTTAAAAGAATATACTGAAAGAATGAAAGAAGACCAAACAAAGATATATTATGCTTCAGGTGAATCATTAGATAAGATAGATTTATTACCTAATGTTGAGAAGTTTAAAGATCAAGACTATGAAGTATTATACTTATGTGATTATGTAGATGAATTTACTATTCAAGCATTAAGGGAATATGATGGTAAACAATTTGCTAATGTTCAAAGTGAGAACGTATCATTAGACAGTGATGAAGAAAAAGAAGCATTAGAGAAAACTAATGAAGAAGCTAAGGATATGTTTGCTGTAATGAAAGAAGCTTTACCACAAGTTAAGAATATTAAATTTACTAATAAGTTAAAGAATCATCCAGTATGTTTAAGTACTGAAGGTAATATTTCATTAGAGATGGAAAAATTACTTAATAGTATGAAAGCTACTGAAGAAGAAGTTAAGGCTGATGTAGTATTAGAGATTAATGAAAATCATCCTATTGCTGATAAGCTAAGAGATTTATATGAAAATGATAAAGAAGAATTAGCTTCTTATACAAAGATTCTTTATAATCAAGCACGATTAATTGAAGGATTAAATGTAGAAAATCCTACAGAATTAACTAATTTAATTTGTGATTTAATTAGTAAATAATATGTATATAGAAAAGAACTATTTGTTATAGTTCTTTTTTTATTATGATATATTAAAAGTAGGATAGGTGACATTATGACGGTTAGTAAGAAGAAACAAGATATTAGAAAGAATATATGGTTAATAATTAACTTTGCATTTATTATGATAGTTGGGCTTTATATAGCCATAGAAAGTGAAGTTGTTGGGATTGCATATGTAGCTAATAAAGCGATGGTTGATCCTGAAGCAGAGCAAGTTGCATTTAATTTAACTGTAGACGTTATTAAGGATGCAAATAATGTAATGAACAAGAGTATTGCTATTTCAGTGGGAATATATTCTTTAGTACAATTACTTAATTATTGTGTATATTTGTTCAAAAAGAAAAATATATTAATTGGTTTAGTGGTTTTAGAACTAATATTAGGCATTGTTGGATTCTTTATTAATGGAGATTTAACAATGTTTGGATTCCCATTTGTTTCAGCTTTAATTTATTTAAGAGTGTTAAAATCAGAAGAGGTGTAGAAATACTTCTCTTTTTTGTTATAATACTTTAAAAGAAGGAATCATTATGGCAATAAAAACTAATGCTATGCGTATTTTAGATAGTAATAATATAAAATATAAAGAACATGTTTTAGATATTAAAGAAGCTTTAGATGGAGTTACTTGTGCTAATATGTTAGGTCTTGATTTAGATAGAACTTTTAAAACATTAGTTACTCAAGGCAAGAGTGGTAATTATTATGTTTTTGTTGTACCAGTAGCAGAAAAGCTAGATTTAAAGAAAGCAGCTAGTAGTGTCGGGGAAAAGAATGTCGAAATGATTCCAATGAAGGATTTGCTTAAAGTAGCTGGTTATGTTCATGGAGGTTGTAGCCCGATTGGAATGAAGAAAGAATTCACAACAGTAATTAATGAAACAGCTATTTTATTTGATACTATAATATTTAGTGGTGGTAAGATAGGTTATTTTATTGAGGTAAACCCTTTGGATGTCAAAAAAGTAATAAACATAAAATTTGAAGATATAGTGGAGTAATTATGAAAGTATTAACAATTAAACAACCTTGGGCAGAATTAATAGTGTCTGGTTATAAAAAATATGAATTTAGAAGTTGGAAAACTAAGTATAGAGGAAAGATCCTTATTCATGCAGGTATGTCTTTAGAAAAAGATATGGTAAATCGTTTTAAAGATTATAATTTAGAGTATAAACTTGGTGCTATTATAGGAGAAGCTACTTTAGAAGATTGTATTTTAGTAGATAAAGAGTTTAATGAAAAGTTAAGAAAAGAGAATCCGATTGTATATGGTAGAAGTAATCATGTTGAAACATATGCTTGGAAATTAAATAATATAAAAAAGTATGATAAACCTATAGAAATAAAAGGTAAATTAGGTTTATGGAATTATGAGTAGAAATATTTTTAAAAATGATTATAATAGTCAAATATAAGAGGTGGTTTTATGAGTAATATTATTAAGCAAAAAGAAAGAGGATCTTTAATAGTTATTAGCGGTCCAAGTGGTGCAGGTAAAGATACTGTAGTAGCTAAGTATTTAAGAAAGCGTAGTTCAAATGCTTGGTTAAGTATTTCGTGTACATCACGTGCTATGAGACCTGGTGATAAAGAAGGTAAAAGTTATTATTTTTTAACTAAAGAAGAATTTGAAGCTAAGATTGAAAATGGAGATTTCTTAGAATATGCATTATACAATGGTAATTATTATGGAACTCCTAGAGAACATATTGAAGAACATTTACAAAATGGAGAAGATGTATTCTTAGTAATTGAGGTACAAGGTGCTTTAAAAGTAAAAGAATTAGTACCTGAAGCAATATGTATATTTATAATGCCACCAAGTATGAAAGAGCTTAGAAAACGTTTAGTTGGAAGAAAAACAGAGAGTAAAGAAAAAGTGTTAAATAGATTTAAAACAGCTTATCAAGAAATAAATGAAGTAGCTAATTATAACTATGTTGTTACTAATGATGAAGTAGATAATGCTGTTAATAAAATAAAAGCTATTCTTATGTCAGAAAAATGTCGTGTTGATAGAATAGAACAAGTCTTCTTAGGTAATGAAGAAGAGGAAATCCATGAATTATTAATGGATGAAAGTTTTGTTAACGAAGATATAAAAATATAGAGGTATTATATACTTCTTTTTTTATTTAAAAATGTGATATTATATTATTGTATTATAGGAGTGAATCTTATGAATGGTAAAGATAAAAAGGTAAATAGTAGATTCTTTGGTAGACAAAGAAGAATAGATTTTGTAGAAAAGCTTGCATATATTGTTGTTGGTATATTTGCAGTAGGTCTAGTATTTTATCTAGTTACTCAGAAAACTGATTTTGAAGAAGTAAATGTTAATTATGCTTATTTAGCTACATATATGCAACAAAAAGGATTTACTTGTGAATTATTAAATCGTAGTGGTGGTAAATGTTATATTGTAAGAGGAGATACCGAGTATTCTTTTTATAGATATGATGATGGCTTACAATACATTATTAAATCTGAATCTTATTCGTTAAATATTAAACATTTAAGTGGTGCTGATTCAATGGAATTTAGAACATATAATAATGCTTATATTGGTTATAGAGATTCAGTATATCAATGTACATATAAAGATGGCTTTTTATCTGAATTAGATAAGTGTGTTACGAGTGATGGTACAGAATTAGATTTGGAAGTTTATTTAGGTTTTATTAGAGAAACTATAAATGATTTAAACAATATAGTAGAAGCATCAGGATACGAAAAGAAACCTTTAATTGAAAATTATGAATGGGTAAAAAAATAAAAGACTAATTACTTAGTCTTTTTTTTCATCTTCAGTATGAGTTATTGTTTTAACATTCTTTTTCTTTTTATCTTCTTTTTCGTCTTTATCAGGAACTATTAATGTTTCTGTTCCTGGTTCCATTGAATCTATGTTGTTTTTGGAATAAAAGATAAATCCAATTATTTCAATAACAGCATATATCATCATTATTAAGCCAGCACCTTGTAGTAAGATATTATCTTTTACAATTGTGTAAATACCAACAGCTATTATTAAAACAGCTACTATTAATAATGGTAAGAATTTTTTGTTACGAGGACTGAATGATAAGGCATGTATTAATCTAATAATTCCTGTAAATAGGATCCAGAAACCAATTATAAATCTTATAAATTGTTCTACAACACTATAGAAGAATATAAAGATAACTGCGAATGCTGCAGTAGCAACTGGCCACGCTAATCTTATTAATTTTGGTCTGTCTTCAACAAATTCTGCTTTTCTATATCTAACAATGAAAATAACTAATTCTATAACAGCCATAACTGCTAGAAATATACCTACCCAAAAGATAATTGCGTTGGCAACATCTTTAGCATTAAAGAACATTGCACCTAAAATAAAAAATAGAATTGAACTAATCAAAGATGACTGTTGAGAGTATGATTTTACTTTTATTTCCATATTATTACCTCTTTCGATATTATTATACAACAATAATTTTAGATTTATCAATAAGTATGTTTTTATAAAAATTTCTGTGATATAATTATAATGAAAAAATAGGGAGGGTGTTGTATGAACGACTCAAGTAATGCTAAAGATACAGTTCTTGATAAGTTGGATTACGATGAAGCATATACTTTACTTCAAAAATATGGGTATAACTCTGCTTCTACTCCTCCTTATATGTATCAAAATGGTGATGATATAGGTATTTGTTATTCATATGTTGATGCAGAATATGGTCCATTGGAGAGAATCAAGTTATTTGAAGATGAAGAATCTTTAGAAGAATTCTTAAAACAAATGAAATGGTTAGAAACCAATGGCCAAATGTACCATGTTCGTATGGTTTTAGATAATTATGAAACAGTATATCCTAGAATTATTTTCTTAAGAAATGAAAGAATAATGGTTCCAGGTGAAATGGAAGATATTGAAACGTATGATTATAATCAAGATAAAAGAGAAAATCTTGATGATGTTTCTAAAATATTATATGAAGCTGGAGATTTATTAATAATATATGATGAATTGAAAGCAAGACAGTTAGCATATATTCAAAACTTAACAGTTTTAAAAAATACTTTAAGAAAAAAATATTATGAACTTCAATTGGAAGTAGATAAATATAATAGAATAGGTAAAATAGAAAGACATTTGTCTTTAGTACCTGAATTAACTGATGTAGGTATTGATTTAACATTAGAAAGAAATATTAAAGATTTGTATAATCAATACATAGCTCAAAGACCAACTATGGATGAAGTATTAGCACTTCTTAAAGATGTTTGGGAAATGTGTAAGAATTTAGAGAACAATGATATTTATTATCAAGTAATGATAGAAGATAATGATATAAGAAATGAAATTAAATTAGTTGAAGCTAAATTAGATTATATGAAAGAGCTAAATGATGATGTTCATCCATTATTTTCTGAGGATTTAGTATCTAAATTTAGAAAGATAAATAAAGAGTTTGCTAGAAAAAATAATTCTATTTCTGATAAGTATATTAAAGAGCAATTAGCTTTAGTTGAAAAGAAATATAGTTATTTTGATCAATTAGACTTATATGATATATCTGAATACTTAAAAGAAACTATATCTAATAGTAATTATGATGATTTAGCACGTAGATATGCTAAAGGAAGAGTTAAAAATGATAGTAAAGTTGTTAGGTTACCACTTAATGAAGTTGCTTCAAATTTAACTGTTCAATTTAAAGAGAACTTTGATCAAGTAGAACAAGGTATTCTTGTTTTGCATAATAATCCTAAATATAGAGGTTTAATTGATGGAATATTACAAGTTAAAGATTTTGATACTATTCCATTAAAAAATGTAGTAAAAGCAATAAAGAAAATTAAAGGCTTCTCTAAGATAAAAACTGAATGCTATGATACAGTTAAGAAAAGATTAGAAGATCCTGTTAATGCTAATGTTAAAGCATCTTTATTTTCTTCATATGATTTTACTTCATTTGATACATTTATTGGAAGTTTAATTCCAGTATTAGTTAAGTTAAAACAAATGAATGGAAAAATGATTTTAAATAGTGATATTAATATGTATTCTTTGGTTAAAGATCCTAATGAGATAAAGAATCAATTATTCTCATTCTTAACCAATGATATTAATTCCATGTATTTAGAATCGCAAACTAATAAATGTATGATTGCTTCTATTTTAATTAAAGAGAAGACTCCAGTATTATATTCTCCTTATACATTTGATGTTGGAGATATGTATTCTAAGAATGCAAGTGCTCAAATGTATATAAAAGAGAATATCGGATTTGATTTATTAATAGAAAATGCTGATGTTGATATTAATATAGATGATAATAAAGTTAATGTTGTTAAGTATCAATCTGCTAAAGAAGTTGTTGAAAATTTAACAACAGCTATTTCATTAGATTCAGTATATAAAACAACTTTCTGTAAGATAACTTTTAGAGATAAATCAGAAGTTAGCGATGTTCAACCGGTACAAGAGGTTGCTCCTGTTGTGGAAGCTCCTGTACAACCAGTTACACCAGTAGTAACTCCTGTAGCTGAACCAGCTCCTACTCCAGTAGTTCCTGCTCAAGCAGTAGCTCCAGTTGTAGAAGAGAAGAAAGTTGAAGAAAAACCTAAAACTAATGATGCATTAATAGAAGCTATTACTGGTTCTCAAGAAAAGCCAAAAGAAGAACCAAAAGTAGAAGATAAATCAAAGGTTGAAATGAAACCTGTTGAGGAAGTTAAGAAGGAAGAGGTTAAGGAAGAACCTAAACCAGCACCTACAGTAGTTCCTCAGAAGCCGGTAGAAGAAAAGAAAGAAGAGGAAAAGCCTAAACCTGTAGTTCCACAAAAGGAGGAACCTAAGGTAGAAAGTAAACCTGTTCCACCAGTTAAGCCTGTGGAACCTGCTAAACCAGCGGATCCTGTAAAACCGGTAACGTCAGTTAAACCTGAAGTTAAGGTTGAAGCTAAGCCTGAAGTTAAGATTGAGGCAAAAACGGTTGCTCCAGCTAAACCAGCTGAAGTTAAACCAGCTGTTCCACCAAAACCAGAGGTTAAGGTAGAACAGAAACCGGTAACACAAGTTAAACCTGGTGAAGTTAAGCCAGAAAATAAACCTGCATCTCCGGTTAAACCTGGTGAGGTTAAACCAGTTGTAACTGCAAAACCTGCAGAACCTGCTAAACCAGTAACACCAGTTAAGCCAGCTGAAGCAAAACCAGTTGTTGCTCCAAAACCTGAGGTAAAGGCAGAGGTGAAACCACAAGTGGTTGCTAAACCTGCAGAGCCAAAGGTAGAAAGCAAACCTGTACAAACAGTTAAACCAGAGGCAAAGGTAGAACCAAAACCTCCAGTTAATCCAATAACTAAAGCGGAACCAAAAGTGGTTACTCCAGCAAAACCAGTTGTTGCTCCAAAGCCTGAAGTAAAAGCAGAAGCAAAACCACAGGTGGTTGCTAAACCAGCTGAACAGAAACCTGTAGCTCAGCAAACTAAACCACAGGTTGTAACAAAGCCAGTTACTGAACCGGTAAAGAAAGAGGGATAATATGAAAGTAAAAGAATTATGTAAGGAATTTTTTAAGAATCTAAAAGAATATGTGTCATATCTTATGAAAGTAGATTTCAAAGAATTATTTGTTAATACTGTTATATTGATATGTATCCTAGCTTTAGCAACATTTGTATATTTACCTGTTAGTTTAGTTGATGATTTAATATTAAGCTTATTAACAATATTTATTAAGTTCTCAGCAACTTTAGCTGCTATTTATCATTGGATTTTTAAATTAATAAGTTTTGTTTTAAGTGTTTTAGCATTTATGTATTTATTTAATATGAGATTTAAGGATGTTAAAGAAAAAGGTTTAGAAAATAAAGTTGAAATTAAACCTAAAAATGGGGATGCACCTAAAACAGAATTAGATCTTCCTAAGAAAAAAGAAGACTAAAAGATAACATTTATTGTTATCTTTTTTTTGTATAACTTGTCAATTTTAAGAAAATGTGGTATTGTGTAGCATGGATTTTAAAAAAAGAAGTGGTGAAGTATATGGATAAAATTATAAATATTGCTGTAGTAGCCCATGTTGATGCTGGAAAGAGTACTTTAGTAGATGCACTGTTAGAACAAAACGGTGTTTTTAGAGCGAATGAAGAAGTAGTCGAAAGAGTTATGGATAGTGATGATATTGAAAAAGAAAGAGGAATCACTATTTATTCTAAAAACTGTGCTATTAGATATAACGATTATAAGATTAATATAGTAGATACTCCTGGACATGCAGATTTTTCTTCAGAAGTAGAACGTATTATGAAAACTGTTGATACTGTTGTATTACTTGTTGATGCAGCTGAAGGTCCTATGCCTCAAACTAGATTTGTTTTAAAGAAAGCTTTAGAGCAAAATTTAAGACCAATTCTTTTCATTAATAAGATTGATAAGAAAGATGCTAGACCTCAAGAAGTTGTAGATATGACATTTGAATTGTTTATGGAATTAAATGCAACTGATGAACAATTAGATTTCCCAATTGTTTATGGTATAGCTAGAGATGGTATAGCAACTTTAGATTTAAATGAAACTGGTACAAGTATTGAACCATTACTACAAACAGTTTTAAAACAATGTACTCCTTATGAAGGTAATGAAAACGATCCTTTACAATTACAAGTTAGTTCATTAGATTATGATGCATTTATTGGAAGACTTGGTATTGGACGTGTTACTAAAGGTTGTATAAAAAATGGACAGACTGTTGCTTTATCTCGTAATGATGGTAGTACTTCTTCATTTAGAATATCTAAGTTATTTGTTGAAGAAGGTATTAAAAGAGTAGAAAAAGATGTTGCTTATTATGGTGATATTGTTACTTTTGCTGGTTGTTCAGATATATCAATAGGCGATACAGTTTGTGATAAAGATCATATTGAACCAATGGAACCTATATATATAGATAGACCTACTTTAAGTATGGATTTCTTAGTTAATAGTTCTCCATTTGCTGGTAAAGATAAAGCTTCTAAGTTCTTAACTAGTAGACATATTAAAGAAAGATTAGAAAAAGAGTTAGAAACTAACGTAGGATTAGAAGTAGAAGAGTTACCTGGTTCTGATGGATATAAAGTATCTGGTAGAGGAGAATTACATTTATCTATTCTACTTGAAAATATGAGAAGAGAAGGTTATGAACTAAGTGTTTCTAAACCAGAAGTTTTATATCAAGAAATAGATGGTAAGAAATGTGAACCATTTGAAAAAGTTATTGTTAATTGTCCTTCTGAATATAGTGGTACTATTATTAATGATTTACAAGAAAGAAAAGCTGTTTTAGAAGTAGTTAATAATGGTGATAATGATTATGTTCATTTAGAGTTTAGTGCTCCTACACGTGGTTTAATTGGTTATCGTAGTGCATTCATTACTAATACTAAAGGTGAAGGTATTATGATACGTAGCTTTGATGGTTATAAACCATTTGTTGGTGAAATTAATGGACGTAAGAATGGTGTATTAGTTTCAATGGAAAATGGTAAGACTTTAGGTTTCTCATTATGGAACTTACAAGATAGAGGTACTTTAATAGTTGGACCTGCTGAAGAAGTATATATTGGTATGATAGTTGGTATTCATAATAGAGATAATGATTTAAATGTTAATCCATGTAAGAATAAACAATTAACTAATACTAGAGCATCTGGATCAGATGATGCTATTGCTTTAATTAAACCTAAAACATTTAGTTTAGAAGAAGCATTAGAGTTTATTCAAGATGATGAGTACGTTGAAGTTACTCCAACATCTATTCGTTTACGTAAAAAAGTATTAGATCCTGATGAAAGATTTAGATTAAATAGAAAGTAGAGATACTTTCTTTTTTATTGTTTTCTTTATATAATAGTTCATGACGGTGATTTTTATGGAAGAGTATAGAGATCAAATGGGTTTAATACAAATTGATAAATTAGACATAAGTGATGAAATTCCTATAAAGCTATTTGATAGTTATTCTTTTTTGTATCAAAATCAAAGATATTTCTTTAAAACTGCAAAGAATATCTCTCAAATATATAATGAATTAATTGCTCATGAATTAGCTAATGATTTTGGTATAGAATCTATTCCTTATGATTTAGCTTATTATCATGATAGTATTGGAGTTATTTCTAAAGATTGTATGAAAAAAGGAGATAAACTATTAGAAGATTTATTAATGGCTTATTTCCATGAAGATTATCATGAAAAGTGTAATTTAGATGATACAGTTTTAACATTAATGGAAACTTATGGAGATAGTTGTAATTCAATAATAGATGAATTAATGCATATGATGATGTTTGATATTATTATTGCTAATCATGATAGACATGATAGAAATATTATAATTAATACAGAAACACATCAGTTAGGTCCTTTAATGGATAATGAAATGTTAGGTAGTGATCAAGCTTTATATGATCATTACTATAGTTTTAAAGTTACTAGTAGAGATGATAATACAATAGCTAATTTAATAAGAATTTTAAATGATAATCAATTGTTATTCTTTTATAAGAAGGTTGAAATTATTAGTCCAGAGAATATAGAAGATGTATTTAGAAGAGTAGAAGCTAAGATAAAAACCTCTATGGTAGGACCTATAAAAGAGGAATTAAGAAAGAAATTTGCTTTTCATTATAGAAGTTTATTAAATACTTTAAAGGAAGAATTAGTTAGTAGAAAAGTGTTAGCAAAAAAGTAGATTGTATCTACTTTTTTATTGCGCTTAATAATTAATACGATTATAATAAACAACAATGTGGTGATAGTATGCAACAAATAAGAAAACTTACACCAAATGATTTTGGTAAGTATAAGAGTGTATTTGAGTCTTTAGGTATTAGTCAAAGCAGTGATGTTGATGATGGTTATGAAGTTATTATTGATAATCAAAAGTATATAATATTTCCTTTGGGAAACCTTGTGCTTTGTTTTAAAAATGTTAATGGTATTTTTGTTAGTAATACTCTTAATATGGATGATAATGCTAATTTAATTTCTTTTAAACATAATGATAAAAGAGTTTTAGTTAATCCATTTGGAATTGATGTTTTAGATTCTGAACAAAATCAACAAAGCTTATATTTAGTTAAAGACAAAAAAGATGCTACTACTGGTACTGTTTCTTATTTACAATATAATTCAGCAAATGATATGAGTTTAAATTTAAGATATAGACATAATGCTATTAGAAATGATAGGGAGTTATATCCTTATCATATTGATGATCCTTTTTATGTTACTTTTAAACAAAGAGCTTCCAAAAATAGTTTTTGGAATTTTGGTAGAAGTTATTGTCAATTTAACTTTGATGTATGGAGTAATAAAATAGATTATGATATTGCAACAATAAAAGAATTTGGTTTAGGTGCAGCTTTATCTAAAGGTACTGTATCATTACAACAAAAATTATCTTTTTCAAAATTCTATCGTGTTTTATTACAAGTTGGTGAGAATGTTACTGTAACTGGATATCCTTTTGCAAGACAGTATAATGAAGAAGATATATATGAAATGATTAATAAAGCTGGTTTTGATAGAAGTATTCCAGAATGGTTAATAAATCTATACAATAATTCCGAAATATTAGCTAGTGAATGGCAAAAGTTATTGGATTGTTGTTTTAAAGAAGAAAAAGTATTAATTAAGTGAGGTCAACATGAGAATAGTATATTTAGGAACAGATTTTATGGATGGCTCTGATAAATATAAAAAACTTATGCATGATGTTTTTGGAGATCAGGAAGCTATTCCTTTATATGGAGTTTTTTCAGATGAAGGACGTATTATAGATACGTTTGCTAAAGTAGGTAATAATGTTTTATATATTCGTAGTGGCGAAAAAATATTTATTACTAATTTTATGGTAAATGATAATTATGAAATTAGTAATATTGCTCTTGGTGAAGATGAATATAGTTTAAGTTATAACTCAGCTAGAGTAGTTAGAAATGGTTTAATACAAGAACATTTATCTTTTGTTAATAATGGAGATGACGATGATCCTTATAGAGGATTTGTTACATATACACAGTTTGATCCAGAACAAGATGTTGAATGTACACTTAGATATGAACATAGAAATATGATGAGTGAAGCAGAAAGAGAAAGAATATATCCCTATCATCTAAGAGATGCTGATTATATTTCAATAGATGAACAAACTAAAGCTAAACCATTTGATCATGGTTTCTTAGGTAAAAGACATAAATACTTTGCTAGAATGAATTTAGATTGTGAATCATATGATTATGATTTGGTAGCTATAAAGGAATTTGGTTTAGCAGAGTTTATTCACCATGGTTCTTATAGTTTACTAAAAGAACCTGATATAGTTAGATATTCTAGAGGTATATATTTAGACAGAAATGATTTATTTAGATGTGTATGGCCATTTGGTTATCCATATAAAAGAGAAGAGATTCTAGAATTAATTAAGTCACATTCTTTTAAGACTGGTATTCCTCAAGACTTATTAGATATTTATAACGGTGATAATCAATTTGTTAGATTTGTTAATGGAGTTATGAAGGAAGTTAAAGTGTTAGAAGAGAAAGGCAAAAATGTAGGAGATGCAGTTCTTCTTCAATTAAAACCATAAAAAAAGAGTAGAAATACTCTTTTTTTGATATAATATCAATTGTTGGGAATGTCTAGATATTTTAATGGATAAAATACTTCCCTCCGAAGGAAGAGATATAGGTTCAATTCCTATTCTAGACACCAGTTTTAAATATAAAAAAGCTAACAGTGATGTTAGTTTTTTAAAATAAAATAATGAATAAATCAAGAAAACTATCATAATTATCTGGTAGTTTATGACATAAATGATATTCATATTGTTTATCTGTTTCTTTTATTGTGATGTTTATGATAGTATTTTCATCATCTTCTGTTTTTTCAGTTTCCCAATATCTTATTATTCTAAAGAAAGTTGCTAAAAATTCATTATATTGTTCAGATTTTATATTTGCATCTTTACCGTTTAAAGAAACGGTTTTTTTATTGTTATCAATAAGTATTGTTTTCCAAATACCATATTCATTAATTGATATATTTACTTCAAGTAAATTATGAAACATTTTTAACACTTCTTTCTTTATATGAATTCATTGTAGCAATTAATTCTTTAATTCTTATATTATCTTTTATTATTGGTAAGCTATGGTTTCTAGAAAATAAATGCATAGCATCATAATATAGTTTGCTTACTGTTCTACTAAACTCCTCCCAATCTTTTCCAAAATATTTTGGTAATTCTTGAGGAGTGGTATTTATAGCAAATTCAGATAACACTGTTTCGTTTTCGTCTAAGAAATCTTTAATTAATGGAAATAATGGTTCATATGTTGCTTCTCCTTCAAGTCTATATCCTTTAGGATTATCATATATAAATATTCCCATACTATGTAATTCTCTTGCGAGTTTTAAAGCAATACTTTGAGTTCTTGTTTCATTGATGATTTTGTTTGTTTCTTTTTCATCATGTATTGTTAAACCAACAGAGCTTCCGTTTGTTTCAATTTTATGAATCATTTCATGAATAATGCTAACATCAATTGTTTTTGAACCGATATTCTTTAGTAATAGCAGAGGGATTTTAATATATTCATATTGGCTGTCTGCAGTATTTATACTACCAGCCCAACCATTTTCAATAAATATTAATTGACTAAGAGATTGTGGTGGAAGTTCTATTCCGAATTCTTTTTTAAATTCTTCGTATTTTTCTCTACCAAACTTGGATTTTTCAGCAACTCTATTTTTATATTTAATCTGAATTCTTTGTCTATTTTGGATTAGATTGTCTATATATTTTGTTTCTAAACTATCATGTTTTACTTCTAAGGAAGCTAATCTCTTATGAAATTCTTCACGATCATGTAAAATACCTTCTTTTAAGGATTGAGAAACACTAGGATCTTGTAATAAGCTTTCACTTCTTGAACTGAATGCATCTATTAAACCACTATTGAAATCCGGATCTGAAAATAATTCTAAAAATTCTTTTTTTAAAAATAAATTTTTGTCTTTACTTTCTATTCCTAGTCTGTTTCTAATGTATTCAATGTATTCTTCGAATCCTTTAGCTCGTGCTTTGTTTTGAACTTTTTTATGATCCATATATTTTAATTTAATTATGATTTTACTTAATTCACTTAATTCATCTTTATGTTCTTTTAAAAAAGCATATTCTTGTTCTGGTGTACTAGAAAAATCAAACATAACATTCTTTAGTCTTTCTCTTATGACATCAGCATATTCTACACCATAATAATTTATTAATAATTTTATAATTATATCTTTGTTTTTTTCAAAGTTATCTTTTAATTTAGTAATGTCTATCATTGATAATCACCTTACTTATCATCTACTTAATTATATTTTATCAAATTGCTTTCTATAATCATAGTTATATGATTATAATTGACAAAAAGTATAAAAGTTAGTAATATATGGACATAAACACGTCGAAGATAGGACTTATTACAAGATGTTTTTAAAGAGAGTAAACGGTTGGTGTGAGTTTATAAAAACTAGTAATACAGTGAAAGCTATTGGAGTGAATCGTAGACATTACGTTACAATGTTTAAAGAGCATGGAAACATGAACTAAGGTGGTACCGCGGATTTAACAGGAATTCGTCCTTAATTGGATGATTTCCTGTTTTTTAATTTTAGAAAGGGTGTAGAAAATGGAAAGAGAATTTACTGAACAAGAATTAGTAAGAAGAGAAAAAGCTGAAAAGATTCGTGAATTAGGCATGGATCCTTTTGGTCATGTATTTGAGAGAACAGATTGGGCTGCTGATATTAAAGCAAAATTTGCTGATGTACCTCATGATGAATTTGAGAATCGTGAAGATTTAGTAACTGTAGCTGGTCGTATTATGTTTATCAGAAAGATGGGTAAAGCATCATTCTTTACTATCCAAGATAAGACTGATAAGTTACAAATTTATATTTCTATTAATGATATTGGTGAAGATGCTTATAATTTATTTAAGAGTGCTGATATCGGAGATATAGTTGGTGTTCATGGAAAGGTTATGAAGACTAAAACAGGAGAGATTACTGTTAAATGTTTAGAGTATACTCATTTAGTTAAAGCTTTAAGACCACTTCCAGAGAAATTCCATGGTTTAACTGATATTGAAGAAAGATATAGAAGACGTTATGTTGACTTAATTATGAATGAGGATTCTAAGAGAGTTGCTTTCTTAAGACCTAAAATTATTAGATGTATTCAAAATTATATGGATAATAATGGTTTTACTGAAGTAGAAACTCCTGTATTAACAACATTATTAACTGGTGCTTCTGCTAGACCATTTGTTACTCATCATAATACTCAAGACATGGATATGTATTTAAGAATAGCTTTAGAGTTACCACTTAAAAGATTATTAGTTGGTGGTATGGAAGCTGTATATGAAATTGGTAGAGTATTTAGAAATGAAGGAATGGATCCAAAACATAATCCAGAATTTACTTTAATGGAAGCTTATTTAGCTTATAGTAATCTAGAAGGTATGATGAATCTTACTGAAGGTATGTTTACTACTATAGCTAAAGAAGTATGTGGTAAAATGACATTTAACTTTGATGGACATGAAATTAATCTTGAAGGTCCATGGAAGAGAATATCTATGACTGATGCTATTAAAGAACAAACTGGTATTGATTTTAAGGAAATTACTGATTTAAAGGAATGTTTAAAATTAGCTAAAGAACATCATATTGAATTAGAAGAACATGAAAAAGCTTATGGACATATAGTTAATAAGTTCTTCGAAAAATATGTTGAAGAAACATTAATTCAACCAACATTCTTATATGGTCATCCAATTGAGATTTCTCCACTTACAAAGAAGAATCCTGAAGATCCAAGATTTGTTGATAGATTTGAATTATTTATGGCAGGTAAAGAATTTGCTAATGCATATACTGAGTTAAATGATCCAATTGATCAATTAGAAAGATTTGAAGCTCAATTAGCTGAAAGAGATTTAGGTAATGAAGAAGCTAACGATATTGATATGGATTTCGTAGAAGCTTTAGAGTATGGTATGCCACCTGCTGGTGGAATTGGATATGGTATCGACAGATTGATGATGTTGTTCTGTGAACAAGAATCAATTAGAGATGTAATATTATTCCCAACAATGAAAGAAAGAAATTAATCTTTCTTTTTTTATGTTTTTTGCTGAAAATAAGGCACATTGTGTTATAATTTTATTATGGGAGGTAAGTATGAAAAAGATTTTGAAAAAATATGACAAGTTAATAATGTTATTATGTATTTCAGTAGCTGTTGTTGTATTATCTTGGTTTATTAAAGGTGGTACATTTGCTAATGGAGTATATGCTGAACTTGGTTATAGTAGAGCAGGTATTTATGATTTATTCTATTATATCTATGGTACTGTTTATTATAAGATGATGGATGTATTCTTTATTCTTATGATTGGTGGATGTTATGGAGTATTAGCTGAGACTAAATCTTATAGAAAATTGGTTGATAAAGCAATTGACTTCATTCATGGAAAGGAAAAATGGGTATTAGCTGTATTAGTTTTAGTAATGGGAATCTTTGTTTCTATTTCTACTCAAATATTAGCTTTATTAATTTTTGTTCCTTTTATCGTTACTGTATTTATTGGTGATGGTAAAGATAGAATGACTGCTTTCTTAGCATCATTTGGTGGTATATTTGTTGGATTGTTAGGTCAAACATTTGGTACTTTTGGTATGAAATATATGAATGAGTATCTAATGTTAGACTTTAGTAAACAATTCTTACTTAAAGCGGTTATCTTTGTTTTAATGTATGCTTTATTTGTAGCATTTGCTATTTTACATATGAATAAGAATAAAAAACCAGTTGATGAAATCGATTATGATTTATTTGCTACTGAAGAATTAGATGAAAGTGGTGTTAAAGCTAAGAAGAAAGTTAAATTATGGCCAACTATAGTATTATTTGTATTACTATTTGTTTCTGTATTTGTAGCTTATATTTCTTGGGATACTGGTTTTGGAGTTAAGTATTTTGCTGAATTATTTAATAAGTTTAATACTAAGTTCTTAGTATTTAAGGATGTTCCATTAATTGCAACATTATTTGGTACTAATAGTGGTAATGCTAGAGAATTTGGTGCTTTAACAGATATGATGTTCTCATCATTTAGTCTTGTTTTAATTACTATTGTAATGGCTATTATCAATAAGATTAAAATTGGAGAATTCTTCTATAACTTTGGTGAAGGCTTAAAGAAAATGGTTAAGGTAGCTATTATTTATGCTTTATGTTTTACACCAATATTATTAACAACTCAATATCCTTGGCTTTTAACAGTAATGAATTCTTTATTAGTAGATAAGTTTAATATTATTCAATTATTCTTAGGAGGATTTGCTGGTCAAACATTATTAGTTGAACAAGATCTATTAGGATATTTATTTGGACAATATTTAGCAACTAACTTTAAAGATAATATTGTTTTAACATCTATTATATGGAGATTCGGATATGGTATTTCATTATTAGTAGGACCAACAAGTTTCGTATTATTATCTGGTTTAACATATTTAGATATTTCTTATGGCAAATGGTTAAAACATATTTGGAAGTTTGCTTTAAGTGCAATAGTTATCTTTATGTTAGCTATGTATATAGTTGTTTATTTATAAGAAGTAGTAATACTTCTTTTTTTATGGCTGTAATTGTGCTAAAATATCCTTAAGATTTTAATTGGAAGGTGATTTGATGAAAGTTTTTAACACATTAGGTGGAAAAATCGAAGAATTTAAAACTATAGAGGATGGAGTTATAAATATGTATGTCTGTGGACCTACTGTTTATAGTTATGCTCATGTAGGTAACATGTGTCCAGTTATTATCTTTGATATGATTTATAGATATTTTAAATATCGCGGTTATAAGGTTACTTATGCTAGTAATTTTACCGATGTAGACGATAAGATTATTAAAGCAGCTAAAGATGAAGGTGTAACAGAGAAAGAATTAACTGACAAATTTATCAAGATATATTTGGACGACGTTAAGGCTTTAAACTGTTTAGATATTGATTATCGTCCTAGAGTAACAGAAACAATGCCAGAAATAATTGATTTTATTCAATTGTTATTAGATAAGGGACATGCTTATCAAAGTGGTGACGATGTTTACTTTAGAGTTAATTCTGTACCAGGTTATGGTGAGTTAAGTAAACAAGTAGTAGATGATCTAGATGCTGGTAATAGAATTGATGTAGATGAAAACAAAGAAAATCCATATGACTTTGTTTTATGGAAAAAGACAAAAGAAGGTATTACATGGGATTCTCCTTTTGGTAAAGGTAGACCAGGATGGCATACTGAGTGTGTTGTTATGATTAACAAGTTATTTGGAGATAAAATAGATATTCACGGTGGAGGTGTGGATTTAAAATTCCCACATCACGAGAACGAAATGGCTCAAGCAAAAGGTGCTTGGGATACGAAGTTAGCTAACTATTGGATACACAATGGTCATGTAATGGTTAATGGGGTTAAGATGAGTAAGTCTTTAGGAAACTTTATGTTAGCTAGAGATTTAATCGAGAAATATCCTGTTAATGTAATTAGATTAGGTATTTTAAAAAATAATTATAGATTACCATTTGATTTATCAGAGAATCTATTTAAAGAATGTGGAACAATTGATGATAAAGTTAGAAATGTTTTAAAACAAGCTAATTTGGAAATTCAATTAAAAGGCTTAGAAGTTGGTAAAGTAAAAGAAGATTCTAAGATTAATGAAATAATGGATGATGATTTTAATACTTCTAATTTAATAACTTATCTTTTAGATTTAGTTAAAGAGTTAAATAATAAGATTAGACAAAAGGAAGAATTTGTTGAAACTTATGATAAGATTAATTTAATCTGCTATATTTTAGGTTTGAAATATGATTTACCAGTATTATCTGATGAAGATAAGGAAACATATAATAAATGGATGGAATATAGAAATAATAAAGACTTTGAAAATGCTGATAAGATGAGAAGTATTTTAGTTGAAAAGAATATTATTTAGAGGTGAGTTTAATTGGATTTAATAATTTTATATGTATTAATATTAATTATTCCGTTAATTGCAACATTAAATATTAATTCGACATATGGTAAGTATAAGCAAATAATTAATCAAAAAAGCTTAACTGGTTTTGATGTTGCTAGAGCTATATTAGATGCTAATGATATGAAAGATATGTATATAGTAGAAACTCCTGGCAATTTAACGGATCATTATGATCCAAGACAAAAGGTAGTTAGATTATCTACAGATATTTATCATGGTAATAGCATTGCATCAGTGGCAGTAGCTGCTCATGAATGTGGTCATGCTATACAAGATAAAACTGGATATGCTTTTATGAGAATTAGAGCATCTTTGGTTCCAGTAGTAAACTTTGTTACTTATAGTGCATATATTATGTTCTTTATAAGTTTAGTTTTAGGATATGCTGGTTTGTTATTAGTAGCAATAGCATCTGTATTAGTTGGCTTATTATTCCAATTAGTAACTTTACCTGTAGAATTTGATGCTAGTAGAAGAGCTTTAGTTCAATTGGAAAAAGAAGGTTTAGTTGATCAAGCAGATAAAGAAGGAAGTAAGAAAGTATTAAAAGCAGCTGCTTTAACTTATGTTGCTGCAGTATTATCATCATTACTAAACTTACTACGTTTGCTATCAATGCTTAATAGAAGAAGATAATAAATCTTCTTTTTTTATGTAAATAAAAATTGATAATTATTTTTTTTACTTGTTTTAATGATATAATTAATATAGTAGAGGTGATTGTATGCAACCTATTCAAGGAAAAAAAGATGAAGGACAACCTTCAAACTATTTCTATGGTGTAGATGTTACTAATAGAAAAGCTGTAGAACAAGAATATCAAAGATTAAAAAGAAAACATTATGTTATTACAGTAATAGCTTTAGCAGTAATAGCTTTTTTAGGTTTTATAGTCTTTGATTTTGTTAAGGTAACTAAATTAGGAACTAAGCCATTATTTTCTATTAAGAAGAAAGTAGAAAATGGTACTTTATATAAAGGTATTGGTTATAACGTTTTATATTGTAAAAGTGGTGACCGATATGTAGGTTATGTATTATATGATTCTTGTTCTGAATTTGATCAAAAGACATTTATTGATTCAGTATACGAAAAGTTAATGAAGTATGGTGATGATAATAATATAGTTAAAAGAGATTCTTATTCATCATTAGAAATTACTTCTGCTGAATTTGATGAAGAGTTAGCAGATGGTGGATGGGATTATTATGTAGAAGCTAATTTAAGCTGTAAAGGTTTAAATAAGAGATGTTTCTATTTCAAGAAAGAATTTAATGATCCTTCTAAAATATATTTCTATATAAGATATGATCAATATAATGATATTCAAGATGTATTTACTTTTAAAAGAACAGGTGCACATACAAAAGCTTTGGAAGAAGAGTATGGACCTAAAGTTAGAGAGTATTTTAAAACTGAAGGTATCATAACTGATGATGAAGGTATAAGAGATTTTAGTATTCATTATTTAGATAACTATGGTAAATTTAAATTTAGAGGTACTTCTTATGCTGAGTCATATTTAATAGAAGTTAATTATTTATGTTATGACAATTCTAATAAGTGTGTAAAACCATTAGATGATATCGATTTAGATGGTGATTATAGTAACTATATGTTTATGATGGCTATGTTTATTGATGAAAATGGTGAAATAGCTTTAATGGGACCAAAGGAATATTTAGACTTATAGACCTTATGGTCTTTTTTTATGTTAAAATATAAGTGGTGGTTTTATGGATATTCAGAGAATAGTTAAGGAAATAGAAGAAGGTAATTTAGTTATTACACCAACAGATACTGTTTATGGTATTATGGCTAAAGCTTTAGATTTAAATGTTATTAATAAGGTATTTGAAGCTAAACAGAGAGCTAAGAATAAGTCGTTAATAGTTTTAGTTAATGGAGAAGAAATGCTTTCTAAAGTGGCTAAAAACATCTCTTTAGTACATAAGGAATTAATGAATAAATATTGGCCAGGTAAATTAACAATTATCTTTGATAAAAATGATGATGTACCTAGTGAATTAACTGGGGGATTAAATACTATTGCTGTTAGATATCCTAATCATAAAGAGTTATTAGAAATATTAAAGATAGTTAATGAACCATTAATATCTACTAGTGCTAATATAAGTAATAGTGATACAATAACTAATACAAGTATGTTGGACCCGGAATTAAAAAAATATATAGCTTATATTAGTGATGGTGGAGAAGTAGTAGCTGCTTCTTCAACAATAGTTACAGTTATAGATAATAAAGTTAAAATACTTAGAGATGGGGATTTATCAAGTGATATAAGGAGTTCATTTGATTGTATAGATTGAGGTGATTTTTAATGATGGATGATAATAAATTAAATATTATTGAACAATGTTTAATATATTGTGCATTTTATGTTAAAAATTATTCAGCTTTTATTAGTAAAGCTTTAAAATCTAATGTTGAATTATTTGTTAAAAATGAAGGTAAGAGTAGATACATAAAAAGTATTAATAATAATATTAATTCTATTGAAGGCAAGATTACTGATGTATCTAGTTTAGTAGATGATTTAAAGAAGTTAATTAAGAGTAGTTATAAGAGTAATTTATCTAGTAGTGAATATAGTAGATATTTGTGTACTTTGGTAGATGAAGATAATCTATTAACTATTGTTAATAATCTTTTAAATGAATATGCAGGTATTGTTAAAAAGAATAAACCTAAAAAAGAAAAAATAGTATTACCTAAGAAGGATAAAGACAAAGTTAGGAAGATAAGTTATCTTAAACTAAATGATTTGATATATGTTCATATGAAAGCGATAGATGAATATCCATTTATGAGCTTTGTAGTTGATTCTTTTATGTTAGAAAATGATATGTTTTATGATTCTTTAAAAGAAGGTAAAATGAATATATTTAATGATTTAGATAGATATGAAATTAGTAAATTAGCTCCTTTAGAAAAGAAAAGAAGAAACTATGTTAGAAATATGTTTAAGATTTTATCTTCAATAAATAAATTAGAATATGATTGTGAAGAATATTACAAAGTATCAAGTGATATTATTAACAATTTATATGCAGAAGTTAATGATTTTAATTTCTCTAATAGTAGTGTGGATAAACTTCTTCGTTTAACTAAGGAAGCTTATGGAGGAAAGAAACAATTAGAATTATATAAAGAGAAGTTAAGTAAGGTAGATACGAATAATATTATTAAAAGAAATTTTGTTAATAAGTATGTTATCTTTGATGCTAGTTATGATGTTATTCCTTTATATGAAGATGTTATTAGAATATTGAATGAGAAATTAATAGATAGAGTTTCATTTAACATAAATAATTATTTAAAGAATATGGATAAGGTATTTGATCAAGTATGTATGTATATGGATAGTGATGAAGTATTAAGGTTCTATTTTGAATTTAAGAATGTTTTAAATGCGATGTCTTTAAATAAAAATATGAAGAACAAATACATTGAATTACAAAAATATGGATGTAATAAATTGGAGAAAATGCTGAGAACATCAAGGAAAAATGTCTTAGCTAATTATCTGAAAGAAGAAAAAATATTTTAATTAAAGTGCCGAAAGGTACTTTTTTTTGGTATAATCAATATAGTAGGTGATGTTATGAATAGTGAATTAGAACAAGCCTTAAGAAAAGTAGAAGGAGAGCATGCATCTTTAAGAGAAATGTATGGAGATGTATCTAGTGAACCTTGTACTTTAGAAGTTGGTCAAAGTAAGAGTGGCTTATATTTAAGCACTCAACAAATAGATTTACTATTATTAGTTAATGTAACAACACCTAGTGATTTAATTAACTTTGTTAGAAATTGTGTACAAATAAAACATGATAATTTTGGAGATATAACAGAAAGTAATTTAGAAGAAAAGAAAAAAGAAGTATTTGATGCTTATAAAAAAAGTTTTATTTCATTTAGAGAATTAGTTCCTAGAGCTGGCTTTAGTGAAGCAGATTCAATGAATATGAGAATTAAGTATAATTTGGAAAGAAACTTACCAAAAGAATTAGTTCCTGGTGCTTTAGAAGCATTAAATAAAGGTGGAGAGAAAGGCTTAATTAAGTTTATTTTTGAATCTGGTTTAGCTAATCCACAAGTTGTTTTAAATGATATAAGTAGATTTATTTCTAATGATTATGAAAATATTCAAAGTATTAGTTATGATGAGATACTTGAATTAGATAAATTAATTAAAAGAGATCCAACTATTGAATCAATTGTTGGGATGGGTGCTACTTATAATATGTCTATGCATTATTTAGGTAATGGAGAAAGAGCATTTGATCCTTACTATATGGATAGAGTTCTTTTGTATGCTAAAATGACACAGAAACATGTTAGAATGCATTCTTTGTTTGATAGAAGTACTGCTATAGAATTTAAAGATAGAAACTATAGTAGAGATAAAGTATTAAAGGAATTGAAAGGTTTCGTAGAAGGCTATTTAGAATATCTTCAAAGCCATGATGAAGTATTATTTGATCAAACAAGATTAATTAATTGTGCAGAAATATTTAATGAGTTATTAGGTTATAAAACTGAAAAATATGGTGCTCCTGATACTAGTATGGTATGGGAGGCTATGTTTGGTATAAAGCTAGAACAATTATTAGATATGGTAGTTGGTAGAATTCCTGAAGGTGTTGATGTTATGTATAACGAGACTGCACTTGAGGAAGATGAACATAGATTAAAAGCTTGTGATGGTTTAATAACCAGAATGGGAGTTAGAAATCCTGGTTTTATAAGTATATTTGGTAATCAATTACATGTTTATGATAGTTTATTTAAAGATGGTGAATATACAAAAATGGAAGCTAGTGCGGCTTTCTTAGCTAAAGTAGCTAATGAATATGGTATTAGAGTTCAAATAACAGAACATGATTTAAATATTAATCCAAGTTTAATAAGTAATTGTAATAAGTTTGGAGTTAGTAAAGAATATATAATGTTATTAAAAAGACATTATCAAAAGAAAATATCAGAAACTCTAAGAGAAGCAGGTGTTCCTTTGGAAAGTGTAGACTACTGGTCAATTTTTGATAGAGCAGATCATAATTATAGAAGAGTTATTGAAGATAAAATAGCTCATGGAAAAGATACTAAAGATATTGATTCTTTAAGTGCGGGTTTATTACCTAGATTAGGTAGTGTAGAAAAGATTAAATCTTTAAATCCACAAGAATTAGAAAGAAGACTAAAAAGAGAAACTGTTAAAGTTAAAAAACCAGAGTTTAATCATGAAAGTGGTTATGTATCTGTTACAGTAGCTTTATTAGTAATGATAGCTATTCTATTAGTATTAATAGGTATATGTTTATTGGTAATGTAATATGGATAGAGAAACAATATTAAAAGAATTAAAAGAATTAGATTTAGATAGAAATGAATATATGATTATTAGTGGTGCTAGTTTAGTAGTACATGGATTACTTGATAAAACAAGTGATATTGATTTAAGTTGTAGTGAAGAATTCTATGAAACTGTAGATTGGGAAACTAAACAAGGTTTATTTAATACAACTATAAAATATTATAAAGATTTTGAAATAGGACCTAACTTTAATTGGTTAGATGATATCGATATTATTGAAGGTTTTAGATTCATGGGTCTTAAGAATTGTTTAAAACTTAAGTTAATAGAAAACAAGGATAAAGATAAAGAAATAATTGCTAAATTAAAGGAAATAGTTAAATAACAAGGTATTACCTTGTTTTTTATATGTATAAATGATATTATTTATTCGATTTGAGGTGAGAATATGTTCGAACTTGTATCTAATTATGAACCTAGTGGTGACCAACCTGAAGCGATTAAAGAATTAGTGGATGGTATTAAGAGTGGTAAACATGAACAAGTACTTTTAGGTGCTACTGGTACTGGTAAAACATTTACTATTGCTAATGTAATAAAAGAAGTTAATAAACCTACTTTAGTATTAGCCCATAATAAGACATTAGCTGGTCAATTATATGCAGAGTTTAAAGAGTTATTTCCTAATAATCATGTAGAATACTTTGTTAGTTATTATGATTATTATCAACCAGAAGCATATGTACCTCAAAGTGATACTTATATAGAAAAAGATGCTAGTATTAATGATGAAATAGATGAGTTAAGACATGGTGCTACTAGTGCTTTAATTAATAATAGAGATGTTATAGTAGTTGCATCTGTATCTTGTATATATGGTATTGGTGAAAAAGAAGAATATGAAAAGATGATGCTTACTTTAAATGTAGGAGATAATGTTAAAAGAGATGATATCTTACATAAGTTAGTAGATATGACTTATGAAAGAAATGATTTAGATTTCCATAGAGGTACATTTAGAGTAAGAGGAGATGTTTTAGATATTGTTCCTGTTCAAGAAAAAAGTAAAGGTATAAGAGTAGAATTCTTTGGTGATGAAATAGATAGAATATGTACTTTTGATCCTTTAACTGGTGTTATTGAACAGAATAAGAAAACAATTAGTATATTTCCAGCTTCGCACTTTGTTACTGGTTCTGATAAGTTAGAAGAAGCTATTAGAAGAATAGAGGCAGAGTTAGAAGATAGATTAAAAGTATTACATGAAAATAATAAACTCTTAGAAGAGCAAAGATTACGTGAAAGAACTAATTATGATTTAGAGATGTTAAAAGAAACAGGTTTTTGTAGTGGAGTAGAAAACTATTCTCGTCATTTAGCATTAAGAGGTGAAGGAGAAACTCCTTGTTGTTTAATAGATTTCTTTCCAGAAGATTTTTTGCTTGTTGTAGATGAATCCCATGTTACATTGCCTCAAGTTAGAGGAATGTATAATGGAGATAGAATGCGTAAACAAACTTTGGTAGACTATGGATTTAGATTACCTAGTGCTTTAGATAATAGACCGCTTAAGTATGATGAATTTGAAAGTAAGATAAATCAAGCTATTTATGTATCAGCAACTCCAGGTGATTACGAGTTAGAACACACTAATCAACACTATGTTGAGCAAATCATTAGACCTACGGGTTTACTTGATCCAACAATAGAGGTAAAAGGTACTGAAGGCCAAATAGATGATATTATTGATCAAATAAATAAACGTAAAGAAAATAATGAGAGAGTATTAATAACTACACTTACTATACGTATGGCAGAAGAGTTGACAAACTATTTAAAAGATATGGGTATTAAGGTAGCATATCTACATAGTGAGATTAAAACTTTAGAGAGATTAAAAATTATTCAAGAATTACGTATGGGCAAATATGATTGTGTAGTTGGTATTAACTTATTAAGAGAAGGTTTAGATATTCCAGAAGTAAGTTTAATATGTATTATGGATGCTGATAAACAAGGTTTCTTACGTAGTACTAGAAGTTTAATTCAAACAATTGGTAGATGTGCTCGTAATAGTAATGGACATGTTATTATGTATGCTGATGAGATGAGTGATTCTATGGCCGAAGCTATTGCAGAGACAGCACGTCGTAGAAAAATTCAAAATGAATACAATATTAAACATGGTATAGTACCTAAGACAATTATTAAAGAAATAAGAGAAGTAGTAAGTAATGAAATAGAAGAGAAGACTGATAAGAAACCAGTTGAAAAGATGAGTAAGAAAGAAAAAGCAGATATTATGATTAAAATTGAAAATGAAATGAAAGAAGCTGCTAAACAACTTGACTTTGAAAGAGCTATGGAATTACGTGATATCTTATTTGAAATGAAGAGTGAATAAAAAAAGGACTTTATTAAGTCCTTTTATTTTGTGAAATGATCTTTTATTATTTCTTGACCAGAAGAAATACCCAATCCACTTGTGTCTTCAATAACAATATCTTTGTTATTGTAATTATAGACATATACTATTTTTTCATCTTCTATAACATTTACTTCATTGTCATTAAGAGTAAATGTTGCTTTGATTTCTCCTTCTGGTTTTTCTTTAACTTCTTTTATTTCATAAGTTAATTCGTATTCTTTTTCTAAAACAGTAAAGAATGCTCTCGATTTATAATCGTTATACTTATTATCTATTTCGCTATAAGAATATATTGTTTTTATATCTTTTCCAGATATGTTGTAATTTTCTTCTATTTTTTCTTTAAAATAATCTTCTAATGTAGTCATTTCTGTTAGATCATAAGATTTATCAAGACTATCTTTAGCTTCTTTGGGATTATCTGTATAACTTAGTATTAAGCAATTATCTTTTATTTTTTCAATGATCTTTAAGGCTTCATCTCTACTTAGGTGATTGTTATAACCGGCATCTGTATATTTACCTATAATTGTTCCAAAAAGAATAACAAAGTTTTTACCAGATTGAATAGCTTCTCCTTCTTCTAGTTCATAAAATATAGAATAGGTATCATCAAAGTTTTTAAGTACATGAAAATTACCACTTACTTTTTCGATGTTGTGTTCTTTATAACGATGTGAATCGTTGTAATAGTGTTCTTCTTTAGGTGTTACAGTAATTGGCATTGTATCGAAGTAGTAATTAGTATTATCAATATTAACAATCATAGTATATCTATTGTAATCTATTACTTTAGCTTTATCATTAAATGCTATGGCAAGTTTGTTTTTTGCTTTTTGACCACTTATACTAAAGTCGGTTGTGTAGTATGTATATTGGCTTTTAGAATTCTCTGTAGGTGTATCTTCTTTCCTTTTATTTAGCAATAGTACACAAGCTAATGCAATAATGATTAAAAGAATAATTATTCCTACTGCAGGGAATAAGCTATTATTTTTCTTTACTACCAAATTATAGTTTTGTTCTGGCATAACAATCACTTCCTTATGATAAAATTATATCATATTTGGCTTAATAAAATTATATTATTATGTTATACTTATGTAGAATAAGGGGCGATAAAATGCAGACAACTTATATTTTTGGTCATAAAATACCTGATACTGATACTGTGTGTGCTAGTATAAGTTTATCTTATTTAAAAAATAAAACTGGTTTGAAATCTGAACCAAGAGTTTTAGGAACTTTAAATAAAGAGACTAGCTTTGTTTTAGATTATTTTAAAATTAAAGAGCCAGAGTTTTTAAATGATGTTAAGGTTCAAATTAGAAATATGCATTATTTAAAGAATGCAATGATTGAAGAACATACATCTATATATCGTACTTATAAGGCTTTAATAGAACATGGTGTTACAGGATTCCCTCTTATTAATAATAAAAAGGTATTAACTGGATATGTTAATGTTAAGGAAATATCTAGATATTTAATTGATGGTGATATTACTAAATTAGATACATCTTATGATAATATCTTAGATACTCTAGGAGCTATTCAAGTTGTTAGAATAGATGATGAAATAAAAGGTGATATTCTAGCAGCAGCGTATAAAAGTGAGACTTTCTTAACAAGAGTTAAATTAACTAAGAATAATGTTTTAATAGTAGGAGATAGATTTAAAATACAAGAGTATGCTATTAATTCAGGTATTAAGTTATTACTTTTAGTTAATAATGTTAAGTTACCTAATGAGTTATTAGAGAAAGCTAGAAAGAATAGAGTTAATGTAATTACAGTTCCTCTTGGTACATTTAAATGTGCTAATATGATTAAGTTATGTAATTATGTTAAGTTATTAAATATAAATGAAAATCCAGTTACTTTTAATACTTATGATAGTAGAGATGATTTTATTGAAATAAGTAGTAAACTTGGTCATACTAACTATCCTATTGTTAATAAAAGAAATGAATGCTTAGGTATGATTAGAGTAGTTGATGTTAATGACTATGAAAAGAAACAAGTTATTTTAGTAGATCATAATCAAAAATCACAAAGTGTTGATGATATTGAAGAAGCTAATATATTAGAAATAATTGATCATCATAATTTAGGTACAATTGGTACAACAATGCCAATTAATTTTAGAAGTATGCCGGTTGGTTGTACTTGTACAATTATTTATAAACTATATCAGGAAGCTAATGTAGAAATACCAAAAGATATAGCTGGTTTAATGTTATCAGCAATTTTATCTGATACATTATTATTTAAATCACCAACAACAACTGAGTTAGATATTGAAACAGGTAAAAAACTAGCTGAGATTGCTGGAATAGATATTGAAAAATATGGACATAAGATGTTTAAAGCAGCATCTTCAATTAAAGGAATGGATATTGAAGATATTATTAAGACTGATATTAAGACATTTAAGTTTGAGGAATCTAATTTGGCAATAAGTCAAATTACTACAATGGATTTCGAAGAGATAAAAGCAAAAGAAGCAGAATTCATTTCTCAATTAAATTCTATGTGTAATGTTGGTAATTATAAATATGCTTTATTCTTTGTAACAGATATTATGAAGAATGGTTCTTATTTGTTCTATAGTGAGGGTAGTAAGAATTTAATTGAAAATGCTTATGGTTTTGAGCCTGAACAAGGTATATTTATGGATGGAGTTGTTTCTCGTAAGAAACAAATGCTTCCTCCATTATTAGATGTCGAAGAAAGAAGATAAAATCTTCTTTTTTTATGGTAAAATGGAATTGGTGATAGTATGAAAGCTTTAGTAACAGGTGCTTCTTCTGGTATGGGAAGAGATATAGCTATTTATTTAAGTGAACTAGGTTATGATGTAATACTAGTTAGTAGGGATGAAAATAGACTTAAGGAAACTGCTAATAAGATTAAAACAAATGTAGAGATATATCCTATTGATTTAACGGGAAGAGATAATTGTTTTAAGTTATATGACCATTTTAAAGACGAAGATATTGATATACTTGTTAACGGAGCTGGATTTGGTTTATTTGGTAATACTTGGGAAACAGATATTAATAAAGAGTTAAAGATGATAGATTTGAATGTTACAGCAGTTCATATTTTAACTAAGTTGTTTTTACAAGATATGGTTAAGAAAGATAAAGGATATATTATGAATATATCTAGTAGTGCTGGTTTCTTAGCAGGACCAGGTTTAAATACATATTATGCTACTAAGAATTATGTTACTAAATGGACTACTGCTATATACCAAGAATTAAAAGCAGCTAAAAGTAAGGTAAGAATATGTGCTTTATGTCCAGGACCTGTAGATACTAATTTTAATAAAGTAGCAGGGGGTTCTTTTACAGTTAAAGCTTTAAGTAGTGAGTATGTTGCTCATTATGCTGTTGATCAGATGTTTAAGAATAAGTTATTAATAGTACCAGGATTTACAGTTAGAGCTGGTATGTTCTTTAATAGATTTTTACCAACTAAGTTATCTTTAAAGATAGTTCATAATATCCAAAGAAAGAAGGTTGAAAAGAATGGTTAATATTCTTAAGAGTTATCCAGCTAAATATGTATTTGCTGGTTATAGTGTTAGACAAGGTTTATCAGTTATGATGACTAATATGAATGGTAAGATGGTATATGATGTTTTCTTATATTCATATGTTGATAATTATTTGTCTATGTATTTCTTAATGGAAAATGGTAATTATAAGAACGCTAGTACCGGAGAAGAAGTCCCTGAAGCTACTGCTAATGAAATAATTAGTAGACATTTATATCGTGGACCTAATAAAGATGCTTCTAAGTATGGAACTTATGATAAAGATAAGATTATTGGTGTATTCGGTGTAAGAAATATTGAAGATTTAATGAAACAAACTGATGAGTTAGCTAAAAAAGATGAAACACATGATGTTTCATTGCAAGCTTTCTTAGATGTTAAAGCTCAGTATATGGGTATGGAAATAATGGGAGTTATTAATCGTTTTAATAATTATTTAAAATGGGATAAAGATACAATGACTGTACCAGCTATTACTTATGGACAAGAAGATGAATATCATTCTATCTTAGGAGATGAGATGGACTTCTTTGATTTCATGTCTAATAAGGATTCTGATCAAGTTATTAGAGATTTAAGAACATTAACAGTAAGTACTGATGGTATTGGTAATGTTAAAAAAGGTATGGAGATTAGGATTACTAAATCAGATGATGAAAATAGTGCTGGTAAGTTAGAAGTAATTGATAAAACTAAAGAAAATAATTAAAGACCTTGAAGGTCTTTTTTTATCGTTTTATATATCGAACAAATGTGTTATAATTGTTTTTGGGTGTTTTTATGTTTAAAAGAATTTATATAGAAATAACAAATAATTGTAATCTTAATTGTTCTTTTTGTAAGGGAACTAAGAGAAGTAAAATGTTCATTAATATGGATTCTTTTAATGTGTTATTAAAAAAAATCGAAGGATTTACTAAGTATGTTTATTTTCATATAATGGGAGAGCCTTTGTTACATCCACGTATTAATGAATTAATTAATAAAGCGAGTGAAAGATTTAATGTTAATATTACTAGTAATGGTTATTTAATAGATAGAGTTAAAGATAATAAAAATATTAGACAAATTAATATTTCATTACATAGTTATGATAAGAGATATGGTAAGAGTCTAGATGAGTATTTAGATAATATTTTTACTAGTATAGATATATTAAATAAGAAGGGAACTATTATTAATTATCGTTTATGGGTTGATGGTGTTAATAAGTTAGATATTATCAACAGGTTAGAAGATAAATATAATGTTAAGATTGGTAATAAAAATAAAGTTAAACTAGGAGAAAATATATTTTATGAAATAGAAGATGAATTTATCTGGCCTAGTTTAGATAATGATTACTATAACGAAAGTGGTAGTTGTATGGGTACTAGAGATCATATAGGTATTTTAGTAGATGGTACAGTAGTACCTTGTTGTTTAGATAGTGATGGTTTAATTGATTTAGGAAATGTTTACAAACAAGAATTAAATGATATAATAAACAGCGACTTATTTAAAGAAATGAAACAGGGGTTCCAAGACAATATGAAAGTACATGACTTATGTAAGAAATGTAATTTTTATGAAATGAGAAGGTAACATGGAAATAAAAGGATACAAAGCTTTTAATAAAGATCATACTAATAGATATGGTAAACCTTTTGAAGAAGGTAAAAGCTATCATATTGATGGACCTATTTCTTTTGGAAATAAAGGAAATGGTTTTCATATGTGTGTTCATTTAAGTGATGTTTTTAGATTCTTTGATCCTATTAATATAGATGTTGCTCGTGTTATTGGTAGTGGTGAATATGCTGAAGGAGAAATGGATGATTGGGACGAACCTTATTATGAAATGTATTCTGTTAGTGATATTCATATAGAAAAATTCTTAACAAGAGAAGAAATTATAGATATAATCTCTAAATCTTCCGGTTCTGATATGATTAAGTTTTTTGCAACTTTTAATCCAACAGATGAAGAGAGTATAAGGATACTTAGAGGTGGAAGAGATAGATGGGATTATTTTAGAGCAGCAAAAGCTTATTTATATTTTATAAAAAAGTTTAATATATATAGTTTGAGTTTGTCTCAACAAGAAGATGTAGTAAAGAAGGTGCTAGAGTATGGACAAGATAATAGTCAAGGGCGCAAGGGAAAATAATTTAAAAAATGTTGATTTAGAGATACCTAAAAATTCTTTAGTTGTTATGACTGGTGTATCTGGTAGTGGTAAAAGTAGTTTAGCTTTTGATACTATCTACGCTGAAGGTCAAAGAAGATATGTAGAAAGTTTATCTAGTTATGCTAGACAATTTTTAGGTGGAACAAGTAAACCTGATGTAGACAGTATTGAAGGTTTAAGTCCTAGTATTAGTATTGATCAAAAGAGTACTAATAATAATCCACGTAGTACAGTAGCAACTGTTACAGAAATATATGATTATTTTAGATTGTTATTTGCTCGTATAGGTATTCCTTATTGTCCTAATCATCATGAACCTATTACTAGTCAAAGTATTGAAGAGATGACTAATAAGATAATGGATTATCCTGAGGGAACTAAGATAGAAATAATGGCTCCTGTTGTTAGGGGAGAAAAAGGTTCTCATGTTGATTTATTAGAAGATTTAAGAAAAAAAGGATATTCTAGAGTAAGAATTAATGGTGAAGTAAGAGACTTAAGTGAAGATATTAAGTTAGAAAAGAATAAGAAAGATACTATTGAAGTAGTTATTGATAGAGTAGTTATTAGACCAGAAGATAGAAGTAGAATATTTGAATCTATTGAGAATGCTTGTAATTTAGCAAATGGATTGGTTTTATTTAATGTACTAGGTGATAAAGAATTATTAATGAGTGAGAATTATGCATGTATTCATTGTAATTATTCTATGCCTAAGTTAGAAACAAGAATGTTTTCATTTAATAGCCCATTTGGGGCTTGTTCTGAGTGTAATGGTCTGGGAGTTAAGATGAAGATTAGTAGGGAATTAATTATTCCTGATGAGTCTAAAAGTATTAATAATGGTGGTATTGTAACAGTATCTGCTGATCAAAATATTTTATTTCAAGAAGTTGAACAAACTGCTGATTATTATGATATAGATTTAAATGCACCAATAAAGAATCTTCCTAAAGAAAAGTTGGATATTATTTTATATGGTAGTCCAGATATAATGGATTTTAAATATTATTCACGTAGTGGTAGTTTTAGAACTAAGAGTGCTTATTTTGAAGGTATAATTACTCAATTAGAGAGAAGATATTTGGAAACTACTGCTACTTGGGTTCGTGAATGGATAGAGGGATTCATGATAGAACAAGAATGTCCTTTATGTCATGGTACAAGATTAAAACAAGATATTTTAAATGTCTTTATTAATAAAAAGAATATTTATGATATGACTGCTATGAGTATTGCAGAATTATTTGATTTTATGAAGAATCTAAAATTAAATAAGGAACAAACAAAGATTAGTGAATTGTTAGTTAAAGAGATATGTAATCGATTAGAGTTTTTAAATAATGTTGGATTGGGATATTTAACTTTAAATAGAGCTGCTGGAACACTAAGTGGTGGTGAAGCTCAACGTATAAGATTAGCTACTCAAATAGGTAGTAAGTTAAGTGGTGTTTTATATGTTTTAGATGAACCTAGTATTGGATTACATCAAAGAGATAATGAGAAGTTAATCAATTCAATGAAGGAAATGAGAGACTTAGGTAATACATTAATTGTTGTTGAACATGATATGGATACAATGAGAGCTGCTGATTTCTTAGTAGATATTGGACCTGGTGCTGGTACTGATGGTGGTTATATTATGGCTGCTGGAACACCAGAAGAAGTTATGAAGAATCCTAATTCTTTAACAGGTAAATATTTAAATGGTGAATTGAAAATTGAAGTACCTAAAAAGAGGAGAAAAGGTAATGGGTTATTCTTAGAAGTTAAAGGTGCTAAAGAACATAACTTAAAGAATATTAATGTTAAGTTCCCTTTAGGTAAATTTATTTGTGTAACTGGTGTATCTGGTTCAGGTAAATCAACATTAGTAAATGATATTTTATATAATGCAGTTACAAAGAAGGTTTATAAATCTAAAGTATTAGTGGGTAATTGTAAAGAAGTTAAAGGATTAGAAAATATTGACAAGGTAGTTCATATTACTCAAGATCCTATTGGTAGAACTCCAAGAAGTAATCCTGCTACATATGTAGGTGTATTTGATGATATACGTGATGTATTTGCAGATATGAAAGAATCTAAGATTAGAGGCTATGGTAAGAATAGATTCTCTTTCAATGTTAAAGGTGGACGTTGTGAAGCTTGTTGGGGAGATGGAGTTAAGAAAATAGAAATGAATTTCTTACCAGATGTTTATGTACCTTGTGAAGTATGTCATGGTACACGTTATAATAGAGAAACATTAGATATTAAGTTTAAAGGTAAAAACATATCTGAAGTATTAGATATGAGAGTAAATGAAGCTATTGAATTCTTTGATAATATTCCTAAAGTAAAAAATAAATTACAAGTTATGATGGATGTTGGTCTTTCTTATATTAAACTTGGTCAAAGTGCTCCTACACTTTCTGGTGGTGAAGCAGGACGTGTTAAGTTAGCTAAAGAGTTACAAAAGAAAGCAACTGGTAAATCATTATTTATCTTAGATGAACCAACAACTGGATTACATAGTGATGATATTAAGAAGTTATTAGTAATATTACAAAGAATTGTTGATAATGGAGATACAGTAATAGTTATTGAACATAACTTAGATGTTATTAAAGTAGCAGATTATATTATTGACTTAGGACCAGAAGGTGGTAACTTAGGTGGAGAAGTAATTGCTACTGGTACACCAGAACAAGTAGCTAAAGAAAAGAATAGTTATACAGGTGAATGGTTAAAGAAGGTGTTATAATGGCAGAGTTAGATGTTAAGAAACAAGTACGTAATAAACCATTAGTTAAAAGAATTGAATTAGAATATAAGGATATGAATTATATCATTATTAATTTAGTTGAACATGTTATAGATGTTAATGGTGAATTATGGGAATATTCTATTGATGAGAAAACAAATAAAAAGATTGAAAATATGATTTGGGATTATGAAGAAATAGATGAGTTTGATTATTGGCCAGATAAAACTAAAGACCATGCACCTATGTCACCAATGTGGAGATTAGCTTGGTATGATGAATATGATACATATTATCATAAAAGTGGTGCTACTAAATATCCAGAACATTTCATGGAATTAGTAGATATTTTAAAAAAATTAAAGTAGCTTAATGCTACTTTTTTGTTTTATTGACACTAAGTCATAATGATACTAAAATAAAAAATAGGTGATGATATGGAAAAGAAAAAGATAATTGCTTTAGTAGTTGTAGCATTAGTAATAGTAGGTGCTGTAATAGCATTTGTTGTTAATGATCAAAACAATAAAAAGCAAGAAGAAAAAAATAGAGCAACTGATGAAAGGGATAAAGCAGCAATTAAATTGATTAATAATGCTTGTGATAATTTAATTGATGAAGAAGGAAACTATAATTTAGATGGTAAGGAAACAGAAGTTGTATGTGAAAAAGGATTCTGTCATATTACTTATCAAGGAGAAAATTATGGTTTTAGTTGTGACGATAATTAATAGTAGTTTTTAATATTACTTTATGATAAACTTTTTTTAGAAAGTAGTGATTTTATGAATAATAATGTAGTACAACCTGTTCAAAAGAAAACAAATGGATTATGTATAGCTGGTCTTATATGTGCATTCTTAGTTCCCTTAGTAGGTTTAATCCTTTCAATAGTAGGAATAAGTCAAGCTAAGAAAAGAAATGAAGATGGCAAAGGTCTTGCTATAGCGGGTATTATTATAAGTGTTATCGAAATAATTATCTCTGTAGTTATTACAGTTGTTATGTTTTCTGCTTTTATGTATGTTGTTGAAGATGCTACACATGAAAGAGAAGGAATTGATAATCATGTAGATTTAATTCCTCCAGATGTTACAGTTACGGATAGAACAATTTCTGTAGGTGAAAGAATAAGACCAGAAGATTTCGTTGTAGAATGTTATGATCGTAATGGTTGTTATTATGAATTTTTAGATGAAGATAAAATATCTAGTAATACTGCTCCTGGCGTTTATACGTTAACAATTATTGTATCAGATGATTATGGTAATGAGACTTTTAAAGTGGTTACATTAACAATAGAAGATGAATCAGAAAAAGTAATATATTCTAGACATATTGAATACGAAAAGGAAAAAGGATATGAATTAGATGAAACGTATGAGCTAAGTTATTCAGATAAAACATCATATAAGATATTAAACAGAGCAGATCATAAAATAGTTTATATATATAGTGATGATAATAATTATCAATCTGATAAAAATGAGTATTCTGGTGAACCTGGTTATAAGTTTGATGATAAAAACAAAAAGATTACTTATACTGAAGGCTCTAAAACAATAGGTAATGGATATAGTACACCAAAAGATATTGATTATTATTTAGTAAGTGAAGGATTTAAAAAAAGTTAAAGTAGTGTAATACTACTTTTTTTATGTTATACTTTTGTTAAGAAAGTAGGGATTTTATGAATAATAATGTAGCACAACCTGTTCAAAAGAAAACTAATGGATTATGTATAGCTGGTCTTATATGTTCATTTATAGTTCCTTTAGTAGGTTTAATTTTATCAATAGTAGGAATGAATCAAGCTAAAAAGAGAAATGAAGACGGTTTTGCACTTGCTGTAGTTGGTATAATTATGGGAGTAATTGGAACTATTGTTACAGTTATCGTAGTTTTATTTGTAGCGTTTTCAGTTAGTGTATTTAGTACTGTAGAAAGCAATGTTGTTTTACAAACTGCATGTAGTAATTTAGATAGCCATGGAGATTATAAAGATCCTGAAGGACTTGTTGAATGTGAAGACTTTGTTTGTACTTATAAAGAAGGCAATACTAAATATACTAAGACTTGTATAAATGCTCGTTAAAAGATAGTGATTGAACTATCTTTTTTTATGATATAATACTTTTACTTAGGAGGGATTTCCATGAATGAATATATATTTAGATTTGGATCATTTGGTGTTAAATGGTATTCATTTTTAATCTTATGTGGTATTTTACTTGCTTTATATTTAGCAAATAAAGAAGCTAAGAAACATGATCTTCCTAAAGATATTATTTTTGATGCAGGATTCTGGGTAGTTATATTTGGTATCCTTGGAGCTAGATTACATTATGTAATATTCAATTTTAATTTATATAAAGGTGATATAGTTGGTATTTTTAGAATATGGGAAGGTGGACTAGCTATTCATGGTGGAATTATAGTAGGTTTTATAACTTTACTTGCTTATTGTAAGATGAATAAGCAACCACTATGGAAACTAACAGATATAGCAGTACCTTCGATTATAATTGCTCAAGCTATTGGAAGATGGGGTAATTTCTTCAATCAAGAAGCGCATGGACCTGTTACTACTTTAGAAAACTTACAACACTTACATATACCTAGTTTTGTTATTAAGGGAATGAATATAGGTGGTATTTATTATCATCCAACTTTCCTTTATGAATCATTATGGTGTTTATTAGGTTTTATTGTTTTACTTTTAGTTAGAAGGTATTATAAATATTTAAAAACTGGCCAATTAACATGTATTTATTTAATGTGGTATGGACTTGGAAGATTATTTATTGAATCTTTAAGAACTGATTCTTTAATGGTTGGAAACTTTAAAGTTGCTCAACTTATATCTATTATTTTTATAGGAATTGGTTTATTGTGTTTTATTTATTTGTGTTTTAATAAATTGAAGAAAGGTTTGTACTATAATCCAGAAAAAAAGAAGGCAAAATAAAATTTGCTTTTTTTATTATTTGTGATAAATTATTGGTGGTGAAGATTTATGGTTTCAAATCCTTTAGTTATGGCTTATATGGGTGATACTATTTATGAGCAATATGTAAGAGAACATTTAATTAGAAGTGGTATTACGAAGATTGGTGAATTACAAGAAGGTAGTTTAAAATATGTAAGTGCTAATAGTCAAAGAAGACACTTAGAAAGACTTATTGACAATAACTTTTTAACAGAAGAAGAATTAGAAATAGTTAAATGGGGTAGAAATGCTAAAGGTGCTAAAACTAAACATGCTGATATAGTAACGTATAGATTAGCAACGGGGTTAGAAACTTTAATTGGTCAATTATATTTTGATAATAAACATGATAGAATTAAAGAGATAATGAATTTTATAATAGGAGAATAATATGAAGGTATTTGGTAAAAATGTATTTAATGAATTAAAAGAGAATCCTAGTAATATTAAGAAAGTTTATCTAGCTAAAAATTTTACTGATAAAGAAATAATTAATTATATTAAGGATCATAAAATAAGTTATACAGTTACTGATTTAAAAGTACTTGATGGTATGGTAGAAGGCAAACATCAAGGTATTATTGCTGTTATAGATGATTATGAATATGTTGATGTTAATACTATGTATAATGATAATATCGTAGTTATGTTAGATCATTTAGAGGATCCTCATAACTTTGGAGCTATTATTAGAACATGTGAATGTGCTGGTATTAAATCAATTATTATTCCAAAAGATAGAAGTGTTAGTGTTACTAGTACTGTTATGAAAACTAGTGCTGGAGCATTATCTAATGTTAATATTGCGATGGTAAATAATTTAGTAAGAACAATTGAAGAGTTTAAAGAAAATGGTTTCTTTGTATATGCAGCAGACATGGATGGAGAAAACTATAAAGATGTTTCTTTTTCTGATAAGGTATTACTTGTAATAGGTAGTGAAGGTAATGGAGTAGGAAGATTAGTAAAAGAGAATTGTGATCAAATACTAGCTATTCCTCAATATGGACATGTTAATAGTTTAAATGCATCAGTAGCAGCTGCAATACTTATATATGGAATCGTTAATAAGTAGAGGTGAATATGGACTTTACTGATGATAAACTAATTGAATTAGCAAGAGAAAATGATGACAATGCTAAAGATTTATTATTTCAAAAGTACAAATATATTATAGATACAGAGATTCATAAGTATTTAAATATATCTCGTAAATTTGGAATAGATTATAATGAATTGCATCAAGAAGCAGATGTTGGATTTTCTGATGCTTTAGTAAGTTATAGAATAGATAAGGAAATGGCTTTACCTAGTTTTATTACTTTATGTGTAGATAGAAGAATAAGAACTTTCATTAGAAGATTTACAACTAATAAGAATAAGATAATGAATGAAACATTAAGTTTAGAATATATATATGACAAGACTTCATCTCCTTTAAGTGAATTAATTAGTGATAATAATGAAAATAATCCTTTAGATAATATGGTAAAGGAAGAACATTTAAAAGAGTTAACTGATAATATATATAAAGCTTTATCTAATTCAGAAAAAGAAGTATATGATTTAATGATTAGTGGTTTAAAATATGATGAAATAGCAATTGTATTAAATAAGAATTTAAAACAAGTAGATAATGCTATTCAAAGAATAAAGATTAAAATTAGTAAAATTTTAGAAAAGATGTAATTTAGTTCGATTTTATCGAACTTTTTTCTTGTTTTTAGTTTTAGAATATGGTATATTCTTATTGAACACGTAAAAGTGTTTTTTAAATACAAAAATTTAGAGGTGGGCTTATGGCTAAAGAAAAGAAAATTAAAGATGTTGAAGTAGAAGAAGTAGAAGAAAAAAACATCAGAAAAAACAGAAAGGTTAAGGACATCGAAAAAGAAGTCGTAGAAGACGACGAAAAAGAACTTGACGAAGAAGTAAAAGAAGAAAAAGGAAAAAAAGAAGGATATTTTGCTGGCGTAAAAAAAGAAATGAAAAAAGTACGTTGGGCAAATGGGGGAGAAGTTCTAAAGAATTCCTTAGCAGTTATAATATTTGTTTTAGTATTTATTGGATTCTTTGAGCTTGTATATGTTTTGGCTGGATTATTGAAGGAGTGGCTATCATAATGGAAAAAGAGTGGTACGTAGTTAACACATATAGTGGACATGAAACTAAAGTAAAAGAAAAATTGGAACAAAGAGCTGTTTCAATGGGAATGCAAGATAACATTTTCCGTGTTATTATTCCTGAAACCACTGAAGTAGAAATTAAAGATGGCGTAAAAAAAGAAAAAGTTAAAAAGATGTTCCCTGGTTATGTTTTAGTAGAGATGATTATGTCTGATGAAGCTTGGTATATCGTTCGTAATACTCCTGGTGTTACTGGATTTATCGGTTCAAGTGGACATAAAGCAAAACCTACACCTTTAATGCCTCAAGAAATAGATCGTATTTTAGCACAACTTGGAATGAGTAGAGTTAATATTGAATCTGAGATGAGTGTTGGAACAAAGGTTACTATCGTAGATGGACCATTCAAAGGTATGAATGGTGTTGTTGATAGTATTGATATGGAAAACAACAGATTAAATGTATTAATAGATTTATTTGGACAAGAAACTCCTGTTGAAGTAGAGTTATTCCAAGTTAATAAATTACAATAATAAAGACAACAAATTGTTGTCTTTTTTTGTTCCAAAATATATAATATGAGTGTATAGTAGGTGATTGTCATATGACAGAATTTGATAATGTAAATGAACCAATGGAGTATAAACCAGAAGTTTCTTCAATTAATGAAAATATTGATGCAGCAGAAAAAGCTTATAAAGCATATATGGAAGAAGCAAGAAAATTACCTAGTAATTTATTAGATGATTTAAATCGTTCATATTTGTCTTTAGAAAGAAGTATTAGTGCTGTACCAAAAGATATTTTACTTAAGTTTGTTAATGGCTTTGAAGAAATAACTGATAATCTACCTGGTGTTTATTTAAATCAAAATGATTTTGGTAAGAGTAATTACAGTTTTATAATTGAGAAATTAAAAATATATTATGATTTCTTTACAACTGTACCTTATCAAATGATTAATAATGTTTTAGTAGCTTATGATGAGTATTCTAAATATTATAAGTTATTACCAGAAGGTTGTTTAGATGATTTAGTAATGACTTATAAAGATTGTAAAAATGTAATATCTAAGTTACCTAATGATGTTATTAAGTCTTTAGGTTATGATAAAGTTAATTCTGTATTCTTAGATAGAGTTTTATTATATCAAGATAGTGAAAATTTATTATTATCTAATCTAAAGAGTGAAGATATATATAATAATGATCGTTATATTATCTCAAGTTCAGATGTTGTAGATGGTCATGTTGTTAATATACCAGCAATGAGTAAAGAAGACTTTGTTAATCTAACTACTAGTTTAGGTAGTGTAGAGAAAGCTAATGAAGTTTGTAGAGATTATATTAAAACAATATATAGAAGTGTTGCTAGAGTAAATGAGAATTTAGATAGTGACATTGTTCTATTAAAAAACATGAAGGTTAATATGGAATTATCACCTATGTTCATAGGATTAGATGAAGATAAGAAGAAAAATATTATGTATATGTTATCTGATCAAATTAGTAAAAGGGTATATTTAGAGAGTACAATGTCTCAAGATTTGAAATATGGTTGGAATCAATTAGATGGTAATCTGGGTTCTAGTTTAGAAGAAAATGATGATACTGATTATTTTACTAAGTATCAAAATATTTCTGAGATAGCTAATAAGTACAATGATTACTTTAAAGATTTACTTCCAATACTACAAATTGTAAAGAAAATTAAAGAAATCGGATATGTTATAAATTAGAGTGCCAAGTAATTGGTACTTTTTTATTAAAAGGACTTGATATTTACATTTACTTATGTTAGTATCTTAGGTGCAATTGTGTGTGTTTTTGCATGCAGTTAGCTTAAGTGGGAGGGAATAAGCGGATTGCCTTTGACCACTTTCGCGAAAAAAATTTTTTAGGAGGTGTTTTTCGTGGCAAAAGAAGCCGTAAAGAAAATCAAGTTACAAATTCCAGCAGGTAAGGCTACTCCAGCACCACCAGTTGGTACTGTTTTAGGACCTGCAGGTATTAATTTACAAGAATTCTGTACAAAATTTAATGATGCAACTAGAGACAAAATGGGAGATATAATCCCAGTTGAAATTAGTCTTTATGAAGATAGAACTTTCGATTTTGTTCTTAAGACTGCTCCAGCTGCTTTCTTAATTAAGAAGGCTGCTAAGATTCAAAAGGGTAGTGCTAAAGGAGCTCACCAAATCGTAGCTACTATTTCAAAAGAAGATTTAAAGAATATTGCTGAGACTAAGTTACCAGATTTAAATGCAAATGATATTGAAGCTGCTATGAGAATCGTAGAAGGAACAGCTAGAAATATGGGTGTTGCAGTTAAAGGTGTTAACGATGTTGAGTTAGCTGAAGAAGCTGCTGAAGCTGCTAGAGAAGAAGCTGAACAAGCTAAGAGAGAAGCTAAGTTAGCTGAATTAGAAGCTGAAGCTGCAGCTGAACATGAAGTTGAAGTAATTGGCGAAAAAGCTGATGAAGAAGCTGATGAATCAGCTGAAGAAAAAACTGAAGAGTAATTTTAAAATATTTATAAATAATCCGCTAATAAACCACAATTAGGAGGTAAAAAAATGGGAAAATCAGGTAAAAAGTATGTGGAAGCTTCTAAAAAAGTAGACAGAAATGTTCAATATACTAAAGAAGAAGCAATTAAATTAGTTAAAGATACTTCTACAACTAAATTTGATAGTACTGTTGAAGTTGCATTTAACTTAAATCTTGATACAAAAAAAGCTGATCAACAATTAAGAGGATCAATGGTATTACCTAATGGAACTGGTAAAGCTAAAAAAGTATTAGTTATCGCTAAAGGAGAAGCTGCAGATGCTGCTAGAGCTGCTGGAGCTGATTATGTTGGCGACACTGATATGATTGAAAAAATGGAAAAAGAAAACTGGTTTGACTTCGATGTTATCGTAGCTGCTCCAGATATGATGGCTCAATTAGGTAAATTAGGACGTGTTTTAGGACCTAAAGGTTTAATGCCAAACCCTAAAACAGGAACTGTTACTATGGATACTAAAAAAGCTGTTACTGATATTAAAAAAGGTATGGTTGAATACAAGACTGATTCATTCGGTAATGTTCATACTATTATCGGTAAAGTTTCATTTGATGAAGCTAAATTATTAGAAAACCTTGAATTTGTATATAGTACAATTGTTAAGGCTAAACCTAGTGTACTAAAAGGTAAATATATCAATAGTATTACTGTATCAAGTACAATGGGTCCTGGTATCAAAGTTGATCAAAATTCTTTTGACAATTAATTGATATTAGAATATAATATGAATTGTTAAAAAAAGCGATTACCCAAAGACAGCAAGTGCACAAATAAATCTTGCCGAGGGAAAGACTTATCAAACACTTATTTTTGTGTATTTTTAAGCTTTCCTTATGGGAAAGCTTTTTGATTATCCTTAAAGGAGGGAAATAATGGCAAGTGCTAAGATTTTAGAAGAAAAGAAAAACGTAGTTGATGAAATTAAATCTAATATCGAAAATAGTGAATCTGTTGTTTTATTTACTTACCAAGGCTTAACAGTTTCTGAATTAAATGAATTAAGAAGAAACTTAATCGATGCTCAAGGAGAAATGAAAGTATACAAGAATACATTATTAAAAAGAGCTTTAGATGATATGAAAATCGACTTAAATGGTTTCTTAGAAGGACCTAATGCAATTATTTTTGGTAAAGAACTTCTAGAACCAATCAAAGTTATCTCTAAATTTGCTAAAGATCATGAAAAAGCTAACATTACTGTTGGTATTATAAATGGTGCTCCTGCAGATTTAGCTGTACTTAAAGAATATGCATCAATTCCATCAAGAGAAGGCTTACTTACAATGCTTGCTGGTGGTATGATTCAATATGTTAAGGATTTAGCAATTGGATTAAACTTATATGCAGAACAATTAGAAAAATAATTAAGGAAATAGGAAAGGAAAATTTGAAATGGCAAAATTAACAAAAGAAGATTTTATAAGTGCTTTAAAAGAAATGACAATTCTTGAAGTAAAAGAATTAGTTGACGCAATGAAAGAAGAATTTGGAGTAGATCCAAGTGCTGTAGCTGTTGCTGCTGCTCCAGCTGCTGGTGCAGCTGCTGCTGAAGATGATGCTGCTAAAACTGTAGTATTAAAAGATTCAGGAGCTACTAAGATGCAAGTTATTAAACTATTAAAGGAAATTACTGGTTTAGGACTTGTTGAAGCTAAAGCATTAGCTGACAATGGTGGAAATGTTAAAGAAAACGTTCCTGCTAAAGAAGCTGAAGAAATTAAAGCACAATTAGAAGAAGCTGGCGCAACTGTAGAATTAGCTTAATTCTAAGTTAAAACAGAAAGACAACAAGTTGTTGTCTTTTTCTTTGTTCAGAACTGGAAAAATAGGATAAGATGTATTATAATTATATTGTTATATTGGAGGTTTGCAGATTATGAATAATCGTGGTTTCGGTTTACGTGATGAAATTGCTGTTGGAATAATTATGTTCATATTACTTTTATTTGTTACTGTACAAATAAGAAATATGTATTCTGATGTTAATAGCAGTACCTCTAATGGCAATGTGGTTGAAACTCCTCAGGAGGAACCACCTAAAGAAAATGATAATATAGATGTATATTATTATTATGATCTAGAAGATAAAGTTAAAACAGCCAGTTCTTTATATTTAAATGATAGAGATATTGATTTAAATAATAAGGTATTTGTTATTACTTCAGACATGTTAATTGAAAATGGTTATCTTACAGAATTAGTTGATGAAGATAATAATAAATGTACTTCAAATAGTTTGGTTTCTAAAGATAAGTATGATTTTACAATTATAGATGTATTTGTTAAATGTAATAAATATACAACTGATGAACACAAAGGAGAATAGATATGGAAAATAAGAAGATAGTAACTAAAAAGAAAAAATTCACTTTAAAGAAAGTTAAAAGATTTTTTATAAATTTATTTAAAATGATTGGAGAATTCTTTAAGAACTTATATACAAAGTTTATGGGATTAGAGAAACATATTAGATATATCGTATATGTTTGGGCTGGTGTATTTGTTCTTATTGTTATTTTAATTATTATTAGTGTGTCTGGTAATAGATTTAAAGCCGATTATGTTAAAATAGAAAACAAAGTTAATGATGCAGCACTTAGATATGTTAAAGATAATGAACTTTATCCACTAAGAGCTAATAAGTTAGAAGTATCATTAGATATGCTTAAGGACTTTGGATATATTAGAGAAAGTGAAATTGAAGATTCATCTTGTCGTGGATATGCTAAGGTATATTATGATACAGATACTGATTCTTATACATCTACTCCATATATTAATTGTAGTAAATATACTTCAGAAGGATATAAAGAAAATAAGTAAGCAAAATGCTTACTTTTTTGTTGACAATAAATATATAAAATGTTATATTAATGATGCATTTTAAATTCCGGTTCTATCTAGGTAGAACCTAATTTAATGAAAAGTATGATACACCAGGATGTGTGTATATGGGAGGAGGACAATAATGACAACTATTAATCAATTAGTAAGAAAAAACAGAAAAGATAAAACTAAAAAGAGTAAAAGCCCTGTTTTAAATGTAGGTTTTAATAGTATGGAAAGAAAAGCTACTGTTCAAAATAGTCCACAAAAAAGAGGAGTTTGTACTAAAGTAGGTACTCGTACTCCAAAGAAACCTAACTCAGCTTTAAGAAAGTATGCTCGTGTTAGATTATCAAACGGAAGAGAAGTTGATACTTATATTCCAGGTGAAGGACATAATTTACAAGAACATAGTGTAGTACTTGTACGTGGTGGTCGTGTTAAAGACTTAATCGGTGTTCGTTATCACATTATACGTGGTACTTTAGATACTCAAGGTGTTAACAACAGAAAACAAGGCCGTAGTAAATATGGTACTAAGAGACCTAAATAGGATTTATTTATAAATATATATAAAGGAAGGAGAGATATTATATGCGTAAAAGACGTGCAGTAAAAAGAGACGTATTACCAGATCCAATATATAACTCAAAGGTTGTTACTAAATTAATCAACCAAATCATGCAAGATGGTAAAAAGGGAACAGCTGAAAAGATTCTATATGAAGCTTTCGATATGATAAAAGAAAAAACTGGACAAGATCCAATGGAAGTATATGCTAAAGCATTAGAAAACATTAAACCACTTTTAGAAGTTAAATCTAGAAGAGTTGGAGGATCAAATGTTCAAGTTCCTGTTGAAGTTGATGATGAAAGAAGTCAAGCATTAGCATTACGTTGGTTAGTAAACTATGCTCAAACTAGAAACGGAAGAGGAATGGCTAATAATTTAGCACAAGAAATTATGGATGCTGCAAATGGTGTAGGTGGAGCTGTTAAGAAACGTGACGATGTTCACAAAATGGCTGAAGCTAATAAAGCATTTGCTCATTATAGATGGTAGGAGTAAAAGGATATGGCGAGAGATGTTACAATAGATAAAATTCGTAATATTGGTATTATGGCACACATCGATGCTGGTAAAACAACTTTCACTGAGAGAGTTTTATTTCATACTGGTATTACTCATAAAATAGGTGAGACACATGATGGTGAATCACAAATGGACTGGATGGAACAAGAAAAAGAACGTGGTATCACAATTACTAGTGCTGCAACAACTGCTCACTGGAAAGGATATCGTTTAAATATTATTGATACTCCAGGACACGTAGACTTTACTGTTGAAGTTCAAAGATCATTAAGAGTTCTTGATGGATCTATCTGTTTACTTGATGGTAACGCAGGTGTTGAACCTCAATCAGAAACTGTTTGGCGTCAAGCTACTGAATACAAAGTTCCAAGAATGATATTCGTTAATAAAATGGATAAAATTGGTGCTGACTTTGCATTTAGTTTGGATACAATCGGTAAAAGATTAGGTGTTAATTATGCTCCTATTCAATGGCCTATTGGTGCTGAACAAGATTTTAAAGGTATCGTTGACCTTATCGAAAGAAAAGCTTATGAATTCGATAGAACTGATGAACATGAGAATTATAAAGAAATCGAAATTCCTGCTGATTTAAAAGATCTAGTTGAAGAAAAGAGATTAGAATTAGTTGAAAAAGCAGTTGAATTTGATGATGCTTTAATGGAAAAATATTTTGAAGATCCAGATTCTCTAACTGTAGAAGAAATTAAGAGTGCTATCCGTAAGGGAGTACTTCAAGCTAAATTCTTCCCAGTATTGTGCGGTAGTGCACTTTCAAATACTGGTGTTAAGTTAGCTTTAGATGCTGTTATTGATTACATGCCAGCTCCAACTGATGTTGAAGCTATCGAATGTACTGATAAAAATGGTAACTTAGTTAAACGTCATCCAAGTGATAATGAACCATTTACAGCAATGGCATTCAAAATTATGACTGACCCATTCGTTGGTAGATTAGCATTCTTCAGAGTTTACTCTGGACACTTAACTAGTGGTTCATATATTTTAAATAGTACTAAAGATGTTAAAGAAAGAGTTGGACGTATTCTACAAATGCATGCTAACCAAAGAAAAGAAATCACTGAAGTATGGACTGGTGAAATCGCTGCTTTAGTTGGATTAAAGAATACTACAACTGCTGATACATTATGTGATGAAAAGAATCCAGTAATCATGAATGGTATGGAATTCCCAGAACCAGTTATTGATGAAGCTATTGAGCCAAAATCAAAAGCTGATCAAGATAAATTAGGTATTGCTTTACAAAAGCTTGCTGAAGAAGATCCAACATTCAAATATAAAACTGATCCTGAAACAGGACAAACAGTTATTAGTGGTATGGGTGAGTTACACCTAGAAGTATTAGTAAGACGTATGAAAGATGAATTCAGTGTCGAAGCTAATATTGGTAGACCACAAGTTGCTTATCGTGAAACATTAACTCAAATGGGTGAATGTGAAGGTAAATATATTAAACAATCTGGTGGACGTGGACAATATGGACATGTTTGGGTAAGATTTGAACCAAATAAAGATAAAGGTTATGAATTCGTTGATGCTATCGTTGGTGGAGTTGTTCCTCGTGAATATATTCCAGTAACTGATAAAGGATTACAAGAAGCTATGGCTGGTGGAATTCTAGCTGGATATCCAATGGTTGATGTTAAGGCTACATTATATGATGGTTCTTACCATGATGTTGACTCTAGTGAAATGGCATTCAAAATTGCTGCTAGTTTAGCATTAAAAGAAGCATTAAATAAATGTAAACCTGTATTACTTGAACCTATAATGAAGGTTGAAGTAGTAGTTCCTGAAGAATACATGGGTAATGTTATGGGAGACTTAACAAGTAGACGTGGTAAACCACTAGGACAAGAGTCTCGTGGAAATGCATTAAAAATCGATGCAATGGTTCCACTATCTGAAATGTTCGGATATGCTACATCATTACGTTCAAATTCACAAGGACGTGGAAACTTCACTATGACAATGGATCATTATGAAGAGGTTCCAAAATCTATCGCTGATGAGATTATAAAGAAAAACAGCGCTCAATAAAAATAATACTTGAAAAAGGTTCAAGTGTTAGATAAAATAGTTATGTATAAAAGAGGAGGAAAATATAATGGCTAAAGAAAAATTTGACCGTTCAAAGGCACACGTTAATATTGGTACTATCGGACACGTTGACCATGGTAAAACTACATTAACTGCTGCTATTACAAAATATTTTGGAAAATTCGTTGATTATGCTGATATCGACAAAGCTCCAGAAGAAAGAGAAAGAGGTATTACTATTAATACTGCTCACGTTGAGTATGAGACTGAAACTCGTCACTATGCTCACGTTGACTGCCCAGGCCATGCTGACTACGTTAAAAACATGATCACTGGTGCTGCACAAATGGATGGTGCTATTCTAGTAGTTTCTGCTGCAGATGGACCAATGCCTCAAACTCGTGAACATATCTTACTTGCTAGACAAGTTGGTGTTCCAAAAATCGTTGTTTATATGAACAAATGTGACCAAGTTGATGATGCTGAATTATTAGACTTAGTTGAAATGGAAATTCGTGAATTATTAAACGAATATGATTTTGATGGTGACAATTGTCCTATCATTAGAGGATCAGCTCTTAAAGCTCTTGAAGGAGACGAAGCTGCTGTTCAATCTATTAGAGACTTAATGGCTGCAGTTGATTCTTACATCGATGTTCCAGTTCGTGATACAGACAAACCATTCTTAATGAGTATTGAAGACGTATTTACAATCTCAGGACGTGGTACTGTTGTTACAGGACGTGTTGAACGTGGTGAATTAAAATTAAATGATGAAGTTGAAATCGTTGGTTTAAGACCAACTCAAAAAACTGTTGTTACAGGTATTGAAATGTTCAGAAAATCACTTGATTCTGCTATAGCTGGTGATAATGCTGGTGCATTACTACGTGGTATTTCAAGAGACCAAGTTGAAAGAGGACAAGTTCTAGCTAAACCTGGATCAGTTACTCCACATCATCAATTTAAAGGATCTGTATATGTTCTATCTAAAGAAGAAGGTGGACGTCATACTCCATTCTTTGCAAACTACAGACCACAATTCTATTTCAGAACTACTGACGTTACTGGTGTAATTACATTACCTGCTGGTACTGATATGGTTATGCCTGGTGATAACGTAGATATGGAAGTTGAATTAATCGCTCCAGTAGCACTTGAAAATGGTACTAAATTCTCTATCCGTGAAGGTGGACGTACTGTTGGTGCTGGTGTTGTTACTGAAATTATTAAATAATTAATGTAAAGAATAAAAAGATGAATGTAAATTCATCTTTTTTTTGTTGACTAAAAATTATATAATAAAACTGGTGATTATTATGGAAGGTAGTGCGAAAAGAAAATCTAATACAAATAAAAAAGTATCTTCCATAAAGAAGAAAAAGGTAACTCCTACTGAATTATCTAATGAGGAGTTATTAGAAAAAATACTTGCAAAGAAAAAGAAAACAACGAAAAAAAAGGTTGAACCTGTTAAGGTAAAATCTAAATTAACTAAAGAAGAAAAAGCCAAATTGAGTAATGATGAATTACTTGATTTAATAATGGCTAAAAAGAAGAAAAAGAAAAAGGTTGTTAAGAAAACTACAACTGTTAAGAAACCTAAAGAAACAGTTGAAGTTAAGACTAAGAAAGAATTACCTGAGACTCAAACTCTGTTTGATAAAAATTTATTAGAAGAAGTACAAAAAGAGTTAGAAGTTAGAAAAGAAGAAATATCTAAACAACAAAGAAATAAAGAATTAATTCATAAACGCTTTGTTAGAATTAGATTAGCAATGATAAGTATTTCTTTTGTAGCTTTATTTGTTTTTACTTTAGTCTCTTTAAATAATAATGATCAAATAACTTTTAGTTTAGTTGATAAAATAGATATTTCTGATGTTAAAAAAATAGAAGAAGATAAGATGATTAATTATCAAGCTTGTTTAACAAAAGAATATGATGAATCAGAAGAAACAGAATTAATTAACCAAAAGAAAAAAGAAATAACTGATTATTTAGAAAAGAATTATCGAGTTAGAGTAGTATATGAAGATTTAACTTATGGTTATAGTTATAAGTATAAAGAAGATGATGTTGTATATGCTGCTAGTACTATTAAAGCATTGGGAGCATTATATATTTATAAAGAAGCAGCTGCTGGTAACTTGAGTTTGGATGAAACTATAACTTACTTACCAAGATATAGATTAGGTTCTAGTGAAGCAACTAGTAAGTTAAGTTATGGAACTAAGATTACTTTAAGAGATTTAGTTAAGTATTCAGTAACAGTTAGTGATAATTCAGCACATAATATGATAGTAAGTTATATTGGATTTAATAAATTACAAGAATTCGGTTATAGCTTAGGAGCTCAAAACACTTTAAAAGGTGGAGATAATTTTGGTAATATAACTGCTAATGATGGAGTTATCTATATGAAAGCTGTATATGACTTCATTCAAAATAATGGTGAATTGGGTAAAGAGTTAGAATCTTATTTTATGGAGTCAGATGATAATAATTTAGTATTTGAGGATAAAGGAATCAAAGCTATAACTAAGTATGGAAATTATGATGTGTTCTATCATAATATTGGTGTTGTATATGATGAACATCCTTATGCTATTGCTATTATTACAACAGATGCTTATAAAAAACCAGCTGATGAAGTAAAAGATATTAACAATAAAATATATGAATTACATTCATTATATTATAGTAATAGACAAGAAACTTGTCGTTCAGAAATATATGGAGAATAAAAAAAGTATCAATTATTTGATACTTTTTCTTTTCTTTTAAATTCTTTTGATAATTGACCACTATGTTCCATACTTTGATATAGACCTTCATTTATGATTAAGTCATATTCACCAATGTATTCAAATGTTAATGGATTAAATCCTAGTTTGAATTCATCTAATCCTCTATATGGATTTTCTTTAGAGAAGTCTCCAGTTATACCATTTAAATCTAGGTAGTCATAATCATTTTTATATTCTTCTATTAACATGTAATGTAAGAAGTAGTTAGGGCAGAACATTTTATAGTTTTGATCAAAACCACTTATTAAAATACTTACACGATTTTTATATTTTATTGTAATAGCTCCACCAATATATTTGTCTCTTTGAACTGCTAAACTCTTAGTTGCTTCAACGATGCTATTTTTATAAGTTGTTATTAAGGCATCAGAAGCAAGTTTTCTTGCTAAATTATCTTCACTTTGTTCTTTCATTAGCTTTTCAACTAGTTTAGCATTTCTTTCTTGTTCTTTATCTAAGCTATTTCTTAAATTAATTAAACATTCTTCAAAATTTATTTTAACTAGTAATATATCAATACTATCACTTTTTCTAAAGGCATTGTAGTAATTGAAGTAGTGATTAATATTTTTATCTTTTTTATTCTTAATAAATTCATACAATACTCTGATACCTTCTAGATCAGATTTTTCTATTCTTAGACCATTTCTAATACTTCTATGAATTTTATTTCTTGTTCTTTTAGAAATAGTTTTTAAGTTTGTATTCTTTAATACTTGTATAGCATTAAATCTAGGAAACTTAGTTTCAAAACGATATGTTCCTTCTAGTTTTCTAAAGTTTAATCCTTTAAGTGTACTATCTATTATTTGATTTTTATTATATGTAACATATTTTCTTTTATAATCAACAGTTCCGATTGCTATTTCTGGATTGATTTTTATAAAAGCAAAGTTTTTATTGTAATATCTTTTCTTTAATAATTTAGTAAATTCTTTTATTAGATTTGGATTGTAATAATCGATTAGGAATCCCTTAGGAGCATATCCATATCTATTAAATAATCCCATTCTTTTAGATAAAATTACGGAAGCAGCTACAATGTTATTGTTATCATCAATCATACCAATTAAATCGTAATCATATCCTTCTTCTCCTGCTACTAGAGCATATGTTGATGTTTGATAAAAATTACCTAATGGATGATTTTTAGCGTACTCATCGAATTCAAAAATGGATAGATTTCGTAGCTTCATTAGCCACCCCTCCTTTTAAGCAAGAGAGTATTATATCACATCTAAAAAATATTGCAATATATTTATTTATGTTTTAAAATTAATAATAGAGGTGGAACGTATGGAAGTTACAGTTAAAAGATTTAGTAAATTGCTACTAGTTTCAATGGCAATGGTTATTTTTGATTTAATGATTGGAGTTGTATTTTTTGTATTCCCTGATTTACCATCAAAAATAAGTATTGTATTATTAGGTAGTCTTATATTAATTCATGGATTATTCTATTTAATTAGATATTTCTATGATGGATTAGGAAGTAGATTCTATGCAGTTAATTTGATTACGGGAGTAGCAGCAGTTATATTAGGTTTATTTACTATCTTCTGTCCTTTCGAACCAATTAATGCAGTTGGACCTTTATTTGGAATTTGGATGTTAATTACTGGATGTGAAAAAGGATACTATGGAGTTAAGCTATTTAAAGCTAAAGACGATGTTGCTTCATTAGTTACATTTATTTCATTATTACTAATAGTAATGGGAATCTTATCAATGTTTAATCCATTTAATACATTCATGTTAAATACTAGATTAATAGGTATATTCCTAGTATGTTATGCTTTATTTGAAATTATGGTTTCTCGTCTATTCTTAGGTAGAGGAAAAGAAGCATTGAAATTATTTGATAATTAGGCTTGAAAAAGCCTTTTTTTCTTGATTTATTATTTATAATATGTTAAATTATATGTCAGAACGGATGTGATATTCATGGAAATAGCACTATTAATAGTTTCAGCATTGTTAATTGCTTTAGTTTTATTACAAAGTAATAAAGCTAGTGATGCAAGTCAAATTATCAGTGGTGGTAATGCTGAATTGTTTCAAAATCAAAAAGAACGTGGAACAGAATTATTAATTACAAGAATGACAGTAGTTTTAATTGCGGTTTTTATGATTATTTCATATTTTATGTTTATTAAGTAGTCCTTACGGACTTTTTTTTTGGCTTCAAATATGTTATATTTAATAGTAGGTTAATATGCTAAAAAGGGATTCTAGGTGATATAGATGAGAGAAAGAATTTTAGAGTTATTAGAAAATATTCATGAAGCTAAAGAAACAATCGAAATAAATGACTTATTAGGTTTAACTACAGCTGAAGAATACAGAGAATTACAGGATACTTTAAATGAGTTAGTTGATGAATATTTAGTCTTTTATACTAAAAAAGGTAAATACATCTTATTAAAGAATTGTCCTGGAATTGTTATTGGTAAGTTATCTGTTAATAAAAAAGGTTTTGGTTTTATTATGTTAGATAAGGAAGACGATATCTACGTTGATGAAAAGAATATGCATGATGCTATTAATGATGATGTCGTTTTAGCGGAGGTATTTACTTCTGGAGTTAGAAAAGAAGCTAAGATAGTAAGAGTTATTAAAAGAGAACTTAAAGATTTAGTTGGTGAAATAGTCTTTGATGATAGTGGAAGATGTTTTGCTAATCTAACTGATGATAAAAGAGATATTATTATTGAATTAACTAAAGATAGTACTAAGGACTGTGTTGAAGGTCATAGAGTATTAGTTAAGGTAATTAAGGAATTAGGTAGAAATAAGTATTTAGGTGAAGTATTAAAAATTATTGGTCATAAGAATGATCCTGGTACTGATATTTTAACTATTGCTTATAAACATGGTATATATGAAAATTTCTCTGATGAAGTAGAAAAGGAATTATTAGATATTCCTAATGAAGTATCTGAGAAAGAATTAAAAAATCGTAAAGATTTAACTGATTTAACTATATTTACTATAGATGGTGATGATACTAAAGATATCGATGACGCTATTAGTATTAAAAAGTTAGATAATGGTAATTATGAATTAGGTGTTCATATTGCTGATGTATCTAATTATGTTAAAGAGAATACTGCTTTAGGAGATGCTGCTTATGATAGAGGAACTTCTTCTTATTTAGCAGATACAGTTATTCCAATGATTCCTCATAAGTTATCAAATGGTATTTGTTCTTTAAATGAAGGAGTTATTAGATTAACAATGTCTTGTGTTATGGAAATAGATAATAAAGGACATGTTGTTAATTATGATATTTTCCCTAGTTATATTAAGAGTAGAAAAAAGATGACTTATAAAAAGGTTAATGATATTATAGTACGAGGAATTGTTCCAGAAGGCTATGAAGATTTTAAAGATGATTTGTTATTAATGAATGAATTACATCTTATCTTAAGAAAAGAAAGAAATAGTCGTGGTTATATCAATTTCGATTTAGATGAAGCTAAGATTATCCAAGATGAAAATGGAAAAGCTATTGATGTTGTTAAAAGAATTCGTGAAGAAGGCGAAATGTTAATTGAGGACTTCATGATAACTGCTAATGAAACAGTAGCTCAACATATATATAATATGGATTTACCATTTGTATATCGTGTCCATGATGTTCCTAAACCTGATAAGATTGAAGATTTCTTAACATTAGTTAAGTTACTTGGATATAAGTTACACGGTAATTTCAATTCTTTAACTCCTAAGTCAATGCAACTCATTCTTGATCAATTAAAGGATAAGAAAGAATTTGAAATATTATCAAGTTTATTACTTAGAAGTATGAGAAAAGCTGAATATAGTAAAGATAATATTGGTCACTTTGGTTTAGCTAGTAGAGCATATACACATTTTACTAGTCCAATCAGACGTTTCCCAGATTTAACTGTTCATAGATTACTAAAGAAATATTTAGTAGAACAAGATATGTCTATGACTACTATTCAAACTTTAGAACATGCTTTAGTAGAAATAGCTCAACATTCTTCTGAAAGAGAAGTAGCAGCAGTAGATGCTGAAAGAGATGTTGATGATATGAAAATGGCTGAATATATGGAAGATCATATTGGTGAAGAGTTTGAAGGTGTTATTGATACAATTACAAACTTTGGATTCTTTGTTCAATTACCAAACTTGATTGAAGGTTTAGTACATGTTCAAACATTGAAAGGTGATTACTTCACATATGTTCCAGATTTACTAGCTATGATTGGTAAATCTACTAAGAAGCAATATCGTTTAGGGGATAAGGTTCGAGTTAAATGTGTAGGAGCATCTAAAGAGAATTCTATGATAGACTTTGAACTTGTAAAGGTTGATGAAGATGGAAATAAAAAACAAGAAAGCTAATTTTGATTACTTTATAGAAGAAACTATTGAATGTGGAATAGAGTTAAAAGGTACAGAGATTAAATCTTTAAGAAAAGGTTCTGGAGATTTAAAAGACACTTTTGCTGTTATTAAACACGGTGAAGTTTATCTTCTTAATATGTATATTGCTAAATATGAGGAAGGTAATCAATTTAATCATGATGAAAGAAGAACTAGAAGACTTCTTCTTCATAAGAAAGAAATTAAAAAATTAGAAGAAAAGGTTTCTAGAGAAGGTTATAGTTTAGTACCTGTAAAAGCTTATTTAAAAGATAATAGAGTTAAAGTATTATTAGGTGTAGGCCGTGGTAAGAAGAACTATGATAAGAGAGAAACTATAAAAGAAAGAGACTTGAAAAGAGAGGCTCAAAGAATAAGTAACAGATAATTACTTATTCTTTTTTTCTGTAGGGGGTGTTAATTCTTCTATTTTTTTGATATAATTAGAAACGTACAAAGGAGGCAGAAAAATGAATTTTTCTACTGTATGGTCAATATTTACAAAGATTATAGACATATGTATCGTATGGTTCATGGTTTACTATATATTAAAAAACGTTAAGAATAACGTTAAGATGGTATTAATTGTTAAAGGTGTTATTATCGTCTTAGTTGTTAAATTGGTTAGTGATTGGTTAAATCTATATACGGTTGGAGTTATCCTTCAATACGTATTTGAATGGGGACCTATTGCTATTATTGTTTTATTCCAACCAGAAATCAGAAGTTTCTTGGAAACAATTGGAAGAACACAATTATTAGGAAGACATAAAGTATTAACAGTTGAGGAAAGAGAAAAAGTTGTTTTCGAAATTATGGATGCTGTTGAATACTTAAAGAAAAATAAAATTGGAGCATTAATGGTAATCGAAAGAGATGTATCATTACAAGAATATATTGCTCCTGCTACAAAAGTATATGCTGATTTAACTAGTCCATTATTAGGAACTATCTTCTTCCCTAACAGTCCACTACATGATGGTGGTGTAATTATTCAAGGAGATAGAATCACATGTGCTGGAGCTGTATTTAAAACAAGTATGGATCCTAATTTAAATAAAAAGTTAGGAACTAGACATAGAGCAGCATTAGGTATTGCTGAAGAGAGTGATGCAGTTGCATTAGTTGTTTCAGAAGAAACAGGAAGACTTTCTATAGCAGTTGATCATGAAATTCATTATAACTTAAGTACTGATGAATTTAGAATGATGCTTGTTGAAGAGTTAAAACCTAAGACAGAATTGTTCTATGATGCTGATAATGTTGAAGGTGAAGGTGATATTGATGAAAAATAAGAAAAACGGTAAAGCCTTTAAAAACTTCTTCAAAAACATATATAAAGTAATTGATAAGTTAATTGTTACTCCTATTAGTACTTTGGTATATAAGATACAAAGTAGATTAGGAAAAGATAATAAATTAGAAAAGATATTAAATAGACCTAATGTTCTATTATATATATCATTAGTATTTGCTGTATTAATCTTCTTTATAGTAGATGGTAAAGCAACACAATTAGTTGGTAATAATGCGGAATTCTTAACAGATATTCCTGTAAGAGTTATTTATAATAGTAGTGCATATGTTATTGAAGGTGTTCCAGAAACTGTAGATATGACTTTAATAGGTCGTAAAGGTGATTTATATTTAGCAAGACAATTAGGTGATAATGAAGTAGTTCTTAACTTAGAGAACTATGATGCTAATGATGGAACAGTAAGAGTTAAGGTAACATATAATAAGATTATTAATAATATTGACTATAAAATAGATCCTGAATATATAACAGTTAAGATTAAAGAAAAAGTTAGTGAAAATAAAACAGTTGTTTATGATTTATTAAATCAAGATGGATTAGATCCTAAACTAAGTGTTAAATCAGTAACATTATCTAAATCAGATGTTATAGTTAGAGGTTCTAAAGAAAATATTGATAATATAGCTAGTATTAAAGCTTTAGTAGATTTAAGTAATGAAGATTTCGTTAAAGCAGGAAGTTATAATGTTGATAATTTGAAATTAGTTGCTTATGGTTCAAATGGTGAGTTAATAACTAACGTTGAAATTGTTGCGACAAATATTTCAGCAACAGTTGTTCTTGATTCTAACTCTAAGAAAGTTCCTGTTAGAATTCAAACTACTGGATCACTTGTAAGTGGTAAAGCTATTTCATCTATTACAATAAATGGTAAGAATGCTACAGAATTTGAAACTACTATTTATGGTGATGAAGAAGCACTTGCTAATGTTGATTATTTAAATGTATCAATAGATATTAACCAATTAGGTAATAGTGGAAGTAAAACTTCATCAGTTACATTCCCTAAACCATCTGGTGTAAGATATATTGAAAATGAAAGTGTAACATTAGTACTTAACTTTGGTGAAGCTAAACAAAGAACTATTACAATAAAGAGAATTAATACTCGTAATACACCGAATGGTTTAACAGCTAACTTACTTGAAGAGGAAGATGAAACTGTTGATGTTCAAGTTATTGGTGTTGAGTCAGTAATTAATTCTATAGATGAATCTAGTATTACAGCATATGTTGATTTAACTGGATATAGTGCTGGTAAGTATTCTATACCTGTTAAGGTAGAAGGTACTGATTCTAGATTACAATATGTTGTATCTAAAAATATTCAAATAGTTTTATCAAAAGCTAGAGATTAAGAGAATTCTTAAAGAGTTCTCTTTTTATTTGTTTGAATAAATCTATTATTGTGTTATAATAACCATTAGGTGGTTTGTATGGAAAAAAATAAAAAAGCGAAGAATAAAATCAAATATAATACAGGGGAAACTGAAGAAATTAAAAATTTGGTTGTTGTTATATTAGTAGTTGCTCTAATAGTAGCTGGTTTATATTTAGTTACTAGAGCATTTGTAACAAAAGATTTATTTAAGAAGAAAGAGGAAGAAGCTGAAATAGTAACTCCTGGAGAAATTTCTTATGACACTATAGTAATGGGTCAAATATTCCAAATGGATCAATATCCAGAATACTATGTTGCAATTTATAAACAATCTGATGTTCA